>OIYR01000843.1_pt1 | contig 16520 bp, 16 predicted proteins | sample 1588221 | NCBI WGS metagenome assembly OIYR01 (sample SAMN03283292) | human gut metagenome | biome: human-associated habitat; material: feces | host: Homo sapiens | place: Peru | collected 2012 | reverse complement strand
TCCAAATCCTCATTATGAAATATCATATTAACAGTAACAAATACTTTCTTACCTCTCTCATGAGCAAACTCTACACCTTCTCTAATCTCATCAAGAGAAAAATTATTAGCATTAGCTCTCAAACTAAAGTTTTGACCCCCACAATAAACTGCATCTGCTCCATAAAGATATGCAAATTTCATTTTTTCTAAATCACCAGCGGGTGCTAATAACTCAGGCATCTAAATCACCTACTTTATAAACAGTTTTTTTATCTAAAAATAATCTACTACAAGGAATATCACTTAAATCATTATTTAATACGTTTCTTATATTATTTATATCTAAAAGTATTAAATCATACCAAAAATATAAAACATTTTCTAAATCAAGCAAACTAGTTCCATCATAATAGGGATAAGCATAAAATTTAGTTCCATAATCTGATTCTATTACTTTAAAATATTTATTATCAATATGACTATCTAATACTTTTTCTTTATCTATTTTATAATACATCTCATAATTATCTAATAAATTTCTTCTTGAATACATAAGTCCTTTTAAACCAAATGTATATATTATTACACTTTTATTAACATTTTTAACTATATCTCTAATTTCCATTTCAGATAAATCACTAGAAACTACAACACTATCTACATATTCTAAATAACTATTTATTGAACTAGCATTATTACTTATATGATCTAATATTAATATCTTAGTTATATTCATCTCTTTAACAATATCTATAATTCCCAAATCATCAAACATAATCCCTTTTACATCACTCGATACTAAAATCTCTTCAAGATTATTTAATTCTTCATCTGTTAAAATTCTATTTACTAAAACAAAATCATCAATATCCTTTATATCAAAATATTCTTCATAGCCTACGGAAAAAAATCTAAGAGGATAAACTAGTGTTACATCCTCTTTCTTTAAATCATTTATAAAATCTTTATTAGTAACAGTTACTAATCTATTCATGTTTCCACGTACTTACTGAAAGTCCATCACCAATATCATAAAACTTGGTATCAAATTCAGTATTATTCTTTAAAAATTCAATATAATTTTCGATTTTTTCCACTAGGCTTTTTAAATTACCTTTATCTAACTTACTAGATTCACCAACATAACCATGAAACTTAATATTATCAGTTATAATTGTTCCATTTGGATTTAAGAAATTTTTATATTTTTCAAAAAACTTAGTATATTGACCTTTCGCTGCATCAATAAATATTAAATCATATTTTAAATCTTCTGATAAGTTTAATTCCAACGCATCTTGATAAACAACATTTATTTTCTTTTCCATACCACATTTCTTAACATTCTTTAAACATTCCATATATCTTACTTCATCTCTTTCAATTGTTGTAACAACGCATTCTTGTGTACTAGATGCCATAAGTATTGCAGAATATCCAATTGCACTACCAATTTCTAAAATACTTTTAATATTGTTATCTTTAATATATTTCATAATAAATGCAATAGATTTTTTTTCAATGATAGGTACATTTTTTTCACTTGCATACCTTTCCATTTCCAATATTTGTTCTTTCAATTTAATTCACCTTTACTTCATATATTTTTCTTTTAATTCGTTAAAGCCATCAATATCTTTAGCAAAATAAACTTTACCAGTTAAAACATCTGCTATAAAATACACATAATCTGTATTAGCTGGTTCTAATGCTGCATTTATGCTATCCAATGAAGGATTACAAATAGGTCCAACTGGAAGCCCAATAAATGTAACAACTCTAGTATTATAAGGGTTTTTATCGTTTAAGTCAACTTTTGTTAAGGTTTCACTCATACTTTTTTGTACTCCATAATAACTTGTTACATCCATTCCCAAACTCATATTCATATCAAGTCTTTTATAAATAACTTGACTAACCATTCTTCTATCATCACTAGTATTTGCTTCTTTTTCTGCAATACTTGCTATTGTAATAAGTTCATGAACACTCATTTTATTATTTAACATCTTACCTTTAATAGAACTTAATTTATCACTTGTAACATTTAACATTTTTCTAATTACTTGCTCAATTGTTGTATCTTTATAAAAATCATACGTTTCAGGAAATAAATAACCTTCCAAAGGATAATAAATATCTTCATCTAATATATCTTCAGTTAAAAACCAATAATCAGCAATTAACCCCTTTAAGAATGATTTATCGTTTACTTTTTTAATTGCATCATCATAATTTAAATCAGTATTATCACATATTAGTTTTATATATTCTTTTAACGTAACTCCTTCTTTTAAGGTAACTCTAGCACTAGGTTTATATTCTTTTATAACGTCTCCTTTACCAAGAGATTTTATAATATCTTGTGTTGACATATCCCTACTAAATTCATATGATCCAGCTTGTAAATTTTTATTATTAGAAAGTATTACATAAATAATTGTTGCATATTTACTTTTTATTAATTTTGCTTCTTTTAAATTATTTATAATAGTTTTCTTATCATCACCTTTATTAACTACAAAAGTAACTGGAACATTGCTTCTACCACTTGGTGTAAGCAAAATAAAATATGTAATCGTCATAGCTACTAGCAACCCAACAATTACCCCTAAAATAATAAAAATCTTTTTATTCTTCATATCATTCACTTTCCTTTTTATTAATTAACCTTTGCACTTGCATAAATATACCATCTAATATTTCTACTTTTCTTTTATCCTTAATTGGTTTTAATACTTGTTTACCATTACAATATTCATATAAAGAAACATAGCAAATAACATCTCCTAATTTATTTACATCATTCTTTGTATAAATCAAATAGTCTTCATCTTCCATAGAAACTTTTAAAATTGGTTTATACTCATTTTTTTCATTATTATCATCAACTACTAACTTATTTATCATAACTAATCCTTTTTAAATACATCTCTAATATTAACACCGCAGACAATACATCAGTTTTATTCTTTTTATTTATATTTTTAAGTCCATTATTTTTCATAATATTTAATGCTTCTACTGTTGTAAGTCTTTCATCTTCTAGTACTACCTCATAGCCACATTCTTCAAGCATTTTTTTAAAATTAATACTTCGCTCCGCAGCAAATCCCATTGAATTATCCATATTTTTAGGAAGTCCCAAAACTACTTTAGAAACATTCTTATCTTTTATAACCTCTAACAATTTTCTTAAAGCATCACCATAATCTTCTTTAGCAAATTTTATTAGTACAAGTGGGCTTACTAAAGAATTTGTCTTATCACTTATAGAAACACCTAAAGATGTTGTTCCCAAATCTAAACCAACGTATCTCATTATCTACCTAAATAAGTATTAATTATGGCCATTAAAACTTCACTACGATCAAATTGTTGCAACTTTGCTCTTGAATGATTAAAAGTTGTAATATATTTACTATCCCCACTTATTAAATAACCAACTAATTGATTCGTTGCATTATAACCTTTAAATTCTAATGCTTCCACAACCTCATTAATAGTCATTAATATTAATTCTTGTCTTAATTCTTTAACGTTAAATATTGTTGTTTTATTGTCCATTACATCACCCACTATCAGTGATATTTTATCAAAAAAAACATTAAATTGCAATATAAAAGGATGAAGTTAAAAATCTTCATCCATAACAGAGGCCTAGTTACTCAAACAAATATCGTTTATATTTTAAAAGAAAACTTTAATACTTAATATTGTAGGAACTATAAGACTATAATTTATATTATAGAAAGGTTTGTAAAAGAGTTAATGATTTATAAACAATATTATTTCCTAAAACCTCTATAAAACATGCTAACAAAGAAATGTGAAATTTTTGTGAAGAAAAAGTGAAATACTATTTTTCTTCAAATTTGTCACTATGATCATTAAAATAGTTAAAATATATTTTCATATTTTCTAGCTCCCACCAATTCTTAGTTCTAACAGGTACAGCATCTAAATCATAGATTGTTGCTCCATTCATTCCCAAAATAAATGGTGAGTGTGTAGCAATAATAAATTGACAATTAAAGAATCTTGCTGATTCTTCCAAAAATTTTGTAAGTTTAAGTTGCATTTCTGCTGACATACTATTTTCAGGTTCATCAAGTAAATATACTCCATTATCTTTAATTTCAGATATAAAATACATTAATGCAGATTCCCCATTAGATTGTTCTAAAACATCTTTATTTAACATTCTTTCACGTATAAATGATGCTGGACTCAACCTCTTAGCATCAACCTCATTTTTAATACTTTGATAATCAGACATATCACTAATCATAGTATTTTTACAATCAAAATATTCCTTTAACAAGGCTTCTCTTTTATTAAAACCACGATTGTTAATTCTTTTTATATTATATAAATAATCAAATACATCATCACTTTTAATAATTTTAATTTCATCGGGTACTTCATAAGTCATTTCATATGAACAACAATTTACATAACTTTGAAACATTTCTCCGCAACATTCATGGCCTTTAGCATTTAATTTTTCTGCTATTATTTTTAATACCGTAGATTTACCAGAACCATTTCCACCATAAAGTATAGTAACATTTTCAAACTTTATTTTATCCAAACCTTTATCTGGAAATATTCTAAATGGATATTGATTATGAAAATATGTTCTTCTTTCATTAATTAATAAATTACCTTCATAATATTCACTAAGCAAATTAAATTTTTTTAAATAAACCATTAATACCACCTACATTAATAATATCACAAGCTAAGCCAAAAAGCAAACATTTATTTGTGTTTAATTGATTAATCTTTTTCTAGTTGTAACTTTATAATATCCATCAATATATTGAATCGGTCTATCCAATACTTTTTCATATTCATACTCAGAAGAGATTAAAAACTTTTTAAAACTATCTTTACTTCTAAAATCAACTTCCACGTTCTTTTTAATACCATCATATTCCAAATCACTAAAATAACCATATAATTCATTTTTTCTCTTGATTAATTCTTCTTTTGTAATTAGATCCACATCAAGACCTTTTCTATTCCACCAAGCTTTTAAAGTTAATCCATAATCTCTACTATATGGTTCTGCAAACAAATCCTGTTGTTTCCAATTATTGAATGTGACTTTACCACATCTGAAAAAGCAATCATCAAAAATTGAATAAAAATATTCTTTTTTATCAAACACTACAATTAATCCTATCATATTTTTAATTCCGGCAAAAGTTCTATTATCTTGAGCTTCAATTAATTGAGCAACTACTAATTTTTCAACTTTAAATTTATTCATAAATTATACCATCCAAATATTTTTCCACTACCACTTTACTAGGTTTATACATATTTTCAGGTAAATCATTAATATCAAACCATTTCCATTCCAAAATAGTTTCTGGTTCCATAGCTTTAATCTCACCTTCATAGGAATTAACTAAAAATCCTGCTGTAACATAATGAGCTGTATCAGTCATATCATCAGATACACAAATAAGTTTTAAGTCTTTTGCAATTAAACTAGTTTCCTCTTTCAATTCTCTTTTAGCAGCATCCACTAATTTTTCCATAAATTCAACTTTTCCACCAGGCATAGTCCATGTACCTTCTCCCTTAAGTTCACTTGAAGCCTTTTTCTTATCAGGATTACGAAGGCCAAGTAGCACTTTATTATCTTTTAATATCATAACACCAACACCTAATCCAGGTTTCATATAATCATCTCCAAATATAATATATCACAAAAAGAAAAAAACTCAAAATTTTAATTTGAGTTTAAGCAATTTACTTATTTTTCGTCTTTCAAGCCCTTCTTAATGCCTTTGGCAACTGTACCTGCAGCTTCTCCTACAGATGGTGCCATCTTTTCAATAGTTTCTTGTTTAATAGGCATTTTTTGTTGGATTGTAAATGCATCCATTTCTCGTTTATAAGCTGTTCCAAACAACGCAGCAGGAAGTATTATACCAAACACAAACGAGAAGAAAAATAATAAAGCCTTTTTACTTTCAGCATCAAATCTATTTTCGCTATTTTTCCACCAATTTGGATCACTTAATGCAGTTGTTTTTTCAGGGGCTTTTACTAAAATAGCCAAAACCAATAATATAACTCCAACAGCAAGTGAAATAAATCCTAAAATAATTAGTATTTTTTTTATTTTTTGATACTTTTCTTCACTTAAATATTCTTTTTTATTCACAATAGCAACTCCTTCCTTGCCATTAATATACCATAAAACCTTTAAAAAATCAAATATTTAATGCCAAACTTTTACAACCTCAAAATTCAATTTCGAGTAATTTGTTTTTTCCTTACTAATCGTAGTCCACGTTTAGGAATTATTGATATAATACCAGTTTTATCTAACACCGCATAACGTGCTTCACTTAAATGTGTTGGTTTAATAATACATGCAGTTGCCATTCCATCTTTAAAATCTTCAACACTAAAGAACCTTGGATATAAATCTTTGGCATATTGTTCATAATCTAAAGGATTATCAATTACTTTGTTACGATCAATATAACCAAACCTTCTTTTATATTCTACAATAGCCCTATTATCATAAAATTTATTTGCAAATGAAAAACACACCGGAGTAATAAATTTTCCTTTAGTAACATCTACATATCCATATAATAAATCTTCACCTGATAATTTACCTACTATACAAGTATTTTCATTACCAAATTCTATATAATCACAACAAGGATATATAACAACTTTTCCTTCTTCATTTAATAATCCATAATTAAATTCATAACTTTTAGGAACTATATCATCAACAGTTTTAATAGGTTCAATATATTCATAATATTGTTTAGCATATGGTCCTAAATTAAATGGTCCACCAGATACTTCCACAGTTTTTCCTTGTGTATCGCTTAAATCAAAATAAGATAAAACATCGTCACAATATTCTTTACCTGTTTTCTTAATACCAATTATAATTTCCCCATCAGCACTTAATTTATAATAATCAAAAAATTGAAATCCCATCAAATTATTATTCAAATCAACTAAATTTACTAATCCATTTTCATCAGCAATAGCATATTTTACAACAGTATTATACTTATCAGACCCTAATTTAGGTACTTTATTTATTACTTTAACAATTATTTTTCCATTATTTAATTTTTCAACTATTTCAATATTTGTCTTTTGCATATTCATTCTCCTTTATGTATTGCTTACTCTAGCACATTTTTTAATAAAATTCAACTCTAACAACTATTTTTTTGCTCGAACCAATTTCAATCTTTCTCCATTAACCAAAGGATTTAAATCCCTAATTTTAACATTAGAAACTCTTATATCCTCAACATCTTCTTTTCTTTTTGTTTTAAATTCTAAAACCAACTCTTTTAAATACAAATTATTAGACTCTTCAAATATATTAAACAATTCTTTTTCATTTAATTTATATAAATCATCATAGCAAATAATATTCGTATCTATAGCATATTTAGTTATTTTAGCAAGTAACTCCATCATATAAAAATCTTCTTTCGAATGACAATATAAATCTATACTTTCACTTACCATCAATACCAATTTAGCAACATCTAAAGAATTAAAACCAATCTCTAATTCTTCACTTTCATTTTGATACAAATTCATCGTCATAACTATATTTTTAATATCATTTTTAGAAATATTTTTAGTCCACCCAATGCCAGTTAAAACAACTCCATCTACTCTATCTGCACACACTTTAGGTCTATCATTATCAACTACACTATATTTTTTAAAATCAACAATATCCCTTAAATCTATACCATCCTCTTCTAAACAATGGCATAACCAAGTATCGTTTTTTATAACAAATTCAGTATATTCTTCTGTAGATTCTTGTTTTTCATGATCTTTATTCATATAATCAATAACATGAGAAAAACATGGTGTTGCTATATCATGAAATAATCCAGCTATCGTAGCTTTTTTATCATGAGTTAGTTTATATACAATTAAAGCAACGCTTAAAGAGTGATCATATCTACTTATATATTCTCTAAAATCATAAATATCTTTTGATGCATAATCCATACCACAAAAATAACCTACATCTTTAAGTCTAATTAATGATGGACATTTTAAATATTTTATAATAAATTCTGGCATATCAAAATAACCCAACAACTCTAAATAATACTTTAGCATTTCAAAACCTCCATTTACTTATATCTCTTCAAAACATATTATACAATAGATACTTAATTTTTAAAAGTCTATTTACTACATAATAATCTGAGTGCTATAATAAAAACGGAGGTATTTTATGAATAGAGAAAAAGCATTAGAATTATTAAAAAAATATAACAAAGAAGAATATCATATTAGACATGGCTTAATGGTGGAAGCTATAATGAGATATATTGCTGAGGCAAATGGATATAACAAAGATTTCTGGGGTATCGCAGGACTTCTTCATGATGTTGACTATGAAATGTATCCAGAAGAACATTGCATTAAATGTATTGAACTTTTAAAAGAAATTGATGCAAGTGATGAACTTATACATGCTGTATGTAGTCATGGGTATGAACTATGCACAGATGTTGAGCCAACTCATTTTATGGAAAAAGTTTTATATACATGTGATGAACTAACAGGTATAATTGCATCCCTAATAAACATGAGGCCATCGCACAATGCTCAAGATATGGAAGTTGCTACTTTAAAGAAAAAATTTAAAGACAAGACTTTTGCTCGAGGTTGTTCTAGAGATGTCATCAAAAAAGGCTGTGAAATGTTAGGTTGGGACTTAAACGAATTATTTGAAAAGGGCATTAAAGCCATTGAAATAAATGAAGAAAATATAGAAAATGATGTAAAAAATATATAAACAATAAAGATAGTGAATTTTCTCACTATCTTTATTGTTTATTTAAAACTTTTCTATCACTTTTAATGTTTCATAACAAATTAAAGATTCATCTGTAAATTCTTCATTATATATTTTGCCTTCTTCTATAAAATCTTTTTTCATATTATTTTTATATTCCTTAAAACTCTTAAAACCAGCTAGTTTTATATTTACCATATCTTTGCTTAAATCTTTAAATTTTATTATTTTTTCTTCAACGATTTCTACAACTCCTAAAAAATTACCATCGTAAGAGATTAAATATTTTTGATTAAGATATGGCTTAATAAAAGAATATTTAACATCTATCTTATAATTCTTCTCTCCATTTATTAAAGCTTTAACTATATTTTCATCGGCAATATCCATAAACCTACAAGAAGAATATTTTTTTGCATTTTCATTTGTATATCTTTCTAAATTTTCTTTAAATACTAATTTCCTCCATCTTTTTTGATAATTTATAACAAACAATCTATCTTTAATACTCTTATGTTTTTTATTATAAATACTACTCCATTTCTCATCTAATAATCTTCTTTCTTCACTCATTTTAACATCTTTTAAATCAATTAATTGCAAATAATTTTTAACTATTTTCAAATAATCTAATTCTTGCTTACTATATTCATTTAAAAATTCATCAGGAATTGAAAACGTTTCGGGGTAATCATATAAAGCTTGAACCACTTCATCAAAACTATGACAATGAGAAACCTTCATACAATAATTCACACTTTGACTAGAATTCAAAAGCAATGCCTTATAGTGATATGTAACTCCAACTCTCGCGATATCACCAACCGCATAAACTATATTTTGTTCCACATTATAACAATTATGCCCATTTACATATTGAACCCATTCAATTAATGGTCTTTTTTTATTAAAAAATGGAAATGGTAAATTACAAGATTTAATTTTTTTATACCTTTTATTTTCATTAATTTTATAAAAATAACATTTAACCTTATCAAATAAACTCATATAAAACACTCCTTTGTAAATTTTTAAATATACAATAAAGCTCGAATTATTCATTCGAGCTTAAATTCAATATTGGTGCAAGCGAAGGGACTTGAACCCCCACGGAATATTCCACTAGATCCTAAGTCTAGCGCGTCTACCAGTTCCGCCACGCTTGCATAAAATGGTGGACCTCGCAGGACTCGAACCTGCGACAACCCGGTTATGAGCCGGGGGCTCTAACCAACTGAGCTAGAGGTCCATGACAATATTAATATTATCATATTTTTTTTAATCTGACAAGTGGTTTTTAGAAAAAAACACAAAAAAACTTAAGCAACCCCCGAAGCTTAAGTTTTATAAACAATTATTTATCTTGTAACATATTAAGTAAATCAATTTTAAACATGTCTTTTGAAGCATTAGCTTTAGAAATCATAATTCCTTTATAAGTTGTAAGTTCAGATCTATGTCCCTCTAAAAGAATTTCAGATGGTGTAATAGTTTCCAAGACAACAACCTCGTCTTTTTTATGAACTGTATAAACTAATTTAACTTCACCATGAATTTGAGCAAACATCTTATCACTTGGTAATTTAAGTTCATAAGTTTCAGTACCATTTTTCTTATTTACTGAAATTAATTCTCCTACAAAATTACCATTTCTTAAAGCTGGATAATAGTCAAAGTTTAATTTCTTAAACGCTAACATATTATATTTCTTTAATGCCCTTTCTAGTTTTTTAAATTCATTTTCACAGACGTATTCTAAAACATATCCTTTCATTTTTCCATACCCCCTAATTACTCGAACAATTATATTATACCACAAACTGCAATTTTTGTCAAATTCGTGTAAATTTATCATATTGTTCATAGTATCTCCACATTGGAGCTAAATTATAACACAATCGACACCACTTGTCAAATTTTTCACTTAAAGCCACAAAAAATCAAGGATTATCCTTGATTTTTCTTAAAACAAACTAAGTTGGGCAGACTCAGGCATTCCGTCAAAAACACCCAATTCTCTTAAAGCATTAATGGCTGTTTGATTAACTTTTCCACGGTTTTGAAAGTCTTCAACACAATAAAATGGTTTCTTTTCTCTTTCTTCAATTATTTTATTTGCAACGTTTTCACCTAAACCATCTAATGCCATAAATGGTAAATACAAGCATTTATTTTCTTCATCAATATAGAATGTTTTAGCTAATGACTTAGTAATATCAATATTTTTAAATGAAAAACCGCGAGCAAGCATTTCAAGAGCAACAGCTAGTGTATCCCCTACTGCAGATTCTTTTGCAGATGCTCCAAACCCTTTTTCTTTTATCTCAATAAGTCTACGTTTTATTCCATCATATCCTTTAAGCATTGCATTAACATCAAAGTCACTTCTTCTAATACTAAAATATGCTGAATAATAATACAAAGGATAATAAACTTTAAACCAAGCAACACGATATGCCATCATAACATATGCACAAGCATGAGCCTTTGGAAACATATATTCTATCTTTCTACAACATTCAATAAACCATTCTGGCACACTAAATTCTCTCATATATGCAACATGTTCATTCCAAGTCTCAGGTTCTTTTTTAGCTTTTCCTTTACGAACGAACTCAGATATTTTGAAGGCCCTAGATGGATCAAGGCCATAATTAATTAAACTAACCATAATATCATCACGGCAACCTACAACTTCATTAAATGACGCAACATTATTTACGATTAAATCACGCACATTTCCTTGCCATACATTGGTACCATGAGATAGACCTGCAATCTTAACTAAATCTGCAAAATGAGTTGGTTTAATTTCCAAAAGCATGTTAATAGCAAAGTTTGTACCAAATTCAGGAATACCTAAAGTCCCAGTTTTACATAAAATTTGTTCTTCTGAAACATTTAGTGCTTTCGGTGATGTAAATAAACTAATAATATTTTTATCATCAAAAGGAATTTCATTCTTTATATCAATACCAGTGGTGTCTCCTAAATATCTAAGCATCGTCGGATCATCGTGACCAAGGATGTCAAGTTTTAAGACATTATCATGGATAGCATGGAAATCAAAATGTGTTGTATACCATGTACTATCAGGTTCATCTGCTGGATATTGATATGGAGTAAAATCAAATACATCCATATATTGAGGAATAACAATAATACCTCCAGGATGTTGACCTGTTGTTCTTTTTACACCAGTACAACCAATAGAAATACGTTCAATTTCCGTATTATTTAAAATAATACCTTTATCTTCGCAATATGCTTTTACATAACCAAACGCCGTTTTTTCAGCAACTGTTGAAATAGTTCCCGCACGATAAGCATGATCCTCTCCGAACAATACCTTTACATGGTTGTGAGCATCAGCTTGATTATCCCCAGAAAAGTTAAGGTCAATATCAGGTACTTTTTCTGCTTTAAATCCTAAGAATGTCGCAAAAGGCATATCTTGGCCTTCTTTTTTTAGTTTTGTACCACATTCACAAGTTCTATCAGGCATATCGTATCCAGATGGATAAAGAGCTGCAAGACTCTCACCAGCCTCATCTTCAAAATAAGATTTTTTACAATTCGGACAAACATAATGCGGAGGAAGACCATTAACCTCAGTTATTCCCATCATCGTAGCAACTAAACTTGAACCAACAGATCCCCGAGAACCAACGAAATATCCATCTTCATTTGATTTCTTAACCAATTTTTCAGCAATTAAGTAAATTACGTCGTAACCACCACCGATGATACCAGCAAGTTCTGCCTCTAATCTATCTTCGATATTTTTAGGAAGTGGATTCCCATATATTTCATGAGCTTTATTATAAACCATTTCTTTCGTAACCTCAGCACTATTTTCCAAAACTGGTGTATATAATTTATCTCTAATTATTTGTAAATGTTCGACCATATCAGCAACTTTATTAGTATTTGTAATAACTATTTCTTTGGCTAAATCATCACCCAAGAATGCAAACGCATCAAGCATTTCCTGCGTAGTCATAAAATACATATTAGGAAGTTCAATCCCTTCTCTATTTAAAGGATGAATCTTACCATTTGTTTTTTGATGAACAATAACCTTACGATATATTATATCTTCAGGTCTTAAATTATGAACATCTCCAGTTGCACAAACAAGTTTCCCCATCGACTTAGCAGTTTTAACAAGTCTTGAAACATATCCATTATATTCCATGATATTATGAAACTTTTTATCTTCGCCGATTAAATGAGAACAAGCAGATGCCGGTTGAACCTCGATATAATCATAAAAGTTCATTAAATCTTTTAAATCATCATCATTCATTCCATAACCTTTATCAAAAACTTCCCCATTAACACAACCACTACCAACAATCAATCCTTCTCGCAAATTAATTAAATCAGTCCGAGGTATTTTTGCATCCTTACCTTTATATAAGTATTTAGTATTAGCTAAACTAATTATTTTAAATAGATTTTTTAACCCGACTGGATTTTTAGCAATTACTGTTAAATGAAAAGGTCTTGCAAACTTAATGGCATTTTCTTTATCAGCCAAAGTTTCTAAATCAAGGGTAGTTTTAATATTTTGACTTTTTAATTCATATAACATTTTATAAAAACATTTACTTGTTCCTTCACAGTCATAATCTGCTCTATGGTGTTTATCTTCATCCCATTCAACTTCCAGATTTTTAACCAAAGTAGATAACTTATGATTTCTCCATGTTGGATACATATTTCTAGCAAGTCCCATAGTATCTATAACAGTATTATTAAACTCACCTAAATTATATTTTTTACAAGCACTTGTTACAAAAGAAATATCAAATTGAGCATTGTGAGCAACCAAAGGTAAGTCTCCACAAAACTCTAAAAATCTTTTAGTTACATTTTCTTCACTATCTTTACCTACTAACATTTCATCAGTGATATTTGTTAACTCCGTAATAATCTTAGGTAAAGGTGTTGGACAAGCAATAAGTTCATCAAATCTATCAATTATCTCATCATTTTTAACTTTAACTGCCCCGATTTCTATCATTTGATCAATACCACTATTAAGCCCAGTAGTTTCAGTATCATATACAACATACTCTTGATCAAACAAAGGATATTCTTTATTTTTAAATACAATATTAGACTCAACATCTACAACATTAAGTTCAGCCCCATATAAAGCTTTAAATTTATCAGCATCTTCTTTTCCCTTATTCATCTTTTGCAAAGCATTAAAAATATCCGGATAAGCTTGCAGTGAATTATGATCAGTTACAGCAACAGCTTTATGTCCCAACTTAGCAGCAAATTTAGCAAGAGTTGCAGTAGGAACAACTCCATCCATCATACTCATCATAGTGTGAGCATGTAGTTCAACTCTCTTTTCTTCACAATCATCTTTAACACTCACATCTTTAGATGGAATAATTTCAATATTTCTAGCATTAATAACCATTTGATGTAAGTATTCATCCATTTCCATATGACCATGAATTCTATACCATGATCCTACATTTAACTTTTTATTTAAATGAGCAAATTCTTCTTCATTAAATCTAACAATTTTTAATGGATAACTATCAGTTTTATCACTAACCTTCAAGTTCATTATAAATATTGGACCTTTTTTTCCTTGTCTTTCAGATACTTCTTTAGCAAAAACATAAACTTCAATAATAATATTTTTAACTTCTCCTAAAATATTATTAAGTTTTATTACATCTCCATCTTTATGTACCCCCAAAATAACTGGACTTTCTTCTTCTTTTTTAGATGAAACACTTTGTTTTTCTAATAAAATTTCTTCTTGTAAACTTTTTCTTTCATCTTCACTAATACTTATTTCTATATTTAAATTACCTAACCCATATCTTCGTAAATGTTTTAAAATATCCTTTGATTCATGTAATAAATCACTCTTTTCAAAATCATTTAATACATGAAAATAAATCGTATTATTTAAAACCTCAATATTACTTTTCTTTATACTTATTAATGATGGTCTTTTTAATATAATATCATCTATTAAATAATCTAAATAACTAACAATATCTTCATTAGTTACCTCATCATAGTTAATATTTACCTCACAAGGTTTAGCACCGTTAATACCATTCATAGCACACAAAAATAATCTATTAACACTACTAACAGGTAAAACATTTTTATTTTTTATATAAACTAAAAACTTATTTTCATCTTTTTTTAAAACAACTCTATCAAGTATTGCATCATTAAATAGCGTATCACTAAAGGAAATACTCTTAAAAAATCTATTTAATTCATCATTCATCTAAACCACCTTCTTTATATTATTAACGATTATACTAACTTTGTCAAATCTTTTTGAAACACTACCAGCTATTTCTACTAAATTTCCATTTTCTATATTTTTTAATAACTCCATTTCCTTTGGAAACACTGTAAAATCCCCATTTCCTGTTTCATCATTTGCAGAAACAAATGCCATATTTTCATTCTTTTTAGTTACAATATTTTTTATCCTAGTTATTAAAACAACGCACTTAATATTTTTAAATAAATACTTATCTATATTATTTAATTTAACAACATTTTTATATTTACTTGCAGGATGATTACTTATATACATTCCATATATTTCTAATTCATCTTGTCTTAACTTTGCATCATCATATTCATCTACTTCAATAATCATTGGTTTACTTATTAAATCACTTCCATCACTTAAATTAGCATAATTAAGTAAACTTTCCATATTTATATCTAACGTATGTCTATTAATATTAAAACTATCAAAAAAACCACTCTTAACTAATATTTTAAACAAGTCTTCATTTATAAACTCTCTAGTTTTATAAACAAAATCATAAATATCCACATACCTTTTACATCTAAAACTCTCTATTCTACTAGAAATTTCCCCAGAAATACCTTTTACTTCACCTATCGGCATCACCAACGTCTTATCAAAAACATAATATTTCACCTTACTCATATTAACATCGGGTTTTAATATTTTAAATCCTCTATTTTTTAGATAAGTAATAGAATTTAAAACTTTATCACTATCTTTATTATTAATCATTTCTATAATAAAGTACTCTGGATATTTAAGTTTTAAGTATGCCATTTGATATGCTACATATGCATATGCAACTGAATGTGATTTATTAAATCCATAATTGGCAAATCTAACAATTAAATCATAAATCAAATTAGCTTTTATAACATTATACCCATTATTACAAGCTTTTTTTACAAATTTATCTCTTTCTTCTTTTATTATATTTTCTTTCTTTTTAGATATTGCTCTTCTTATTAAATCAGCTTCTGCTAAAGAATATCCACTAACAACTCTTAATACCTCCATAATTTGTTCTTGATATAAAATTATTCCATACGTATCTTTTAATATATTTTCCAATCTTTCATCAATATAATCTATTTTTTCTTTTCCTTCTTTTCTTAAAATATAGTTATCTACTTGTAATAATGCCCCAGGTCTACCTAAAGCAATCGCTGCCACTAAATCATTAAAACATGTAGGTTTTAATTTGACAACTAAGCTTCTTAAAAGTGGAGTTTCAAATTGAAAAATCCCTTCTGTTTTACCACTAGCAAATATTTTATAAACATCTTTATCATTTAAATTAATATTTTCAAGTAATAAAGGATGCACTTTTTTTAAATAATATTTTTCATACAAAGTAATATAAGTCTTAGTATCTACTTTTAAATTT
>OIYR01000842.1_pt1 | contig 16556 bp, 12 predicted proteins | sample 1588221 | NCBI WGS metagenome assembly OIYR01 (sample SAMN03283292) | human gut metagenome | biome: human-associated habitat; material: feces | host: Homo sapiens | place: Peru | collected 2012 | reverse complement strand
TCATTTTATTATGTATTATCTTTTTTCAATGTTTTAGGTTTTACAATCTTGTCTAATGTATAAGCATCTGTATTTGTTGGTAATTTCTTTGTTTTTAATCTTTGGTTAACAAGATCTACAATAAGCTCATATATAATTGTAAAACATGGAACTGCTATTAAAAGTCCAACTAGTCCAAATAAACCACCAAATAAAGTAATTGCAAATAATACCCAGAAAGATGGAAGTCCAGTTGCTTGTTTTTGTATAGCAGGAGTAACAAAGTTACCATCAATTTGTTGTAAGACAACTATAAATAAAACAAATGTTATTGCTTTAACTGGAGAAATCATACATATTAGAAGAGCTGATGGAACAGTTCCAATATATGGTCCAAAATATGGAATTAAATCAGTTAACCCCACTAAAGTAGCTATTAAAAGTGCATATGGATATTTACAAATAAGTAAGAATAAAAGTGTACAAGTAAATACGAATCCAAATGAATCGCATATCTTACCTATCATAAATTGACAGAACACATGATTAACATGTTTAATTTCATCAATAAACGCATCTACATGTTTTATATCAAAGAAAGAATATAAAGTCTTTCTTATACCTGCTCCAAAGTTTTTAGTATTAGCTAAAATATAAACAGCAAATACAGCACCTATAGCAAAATTAAATATAAATGTTAAGAACCCAAACATTCCACTTCTAACCTTATCTAAAGCAGATTGTGTAAGCGGAGATATTACTGTATTTATTGCATTCATTAAAGATTTTGATATCTCATCATATTTTTCTAGAATATCGGCTGATAACTCTTTATTATTTGAAAGCCAATTAGTTATTGCACTTTCTAAATCTTTTAAGTAATCAGGTACATTAACTAAAAGTGATTGAATACTTGTTAATAATTGAGGAATAATTATACTTATTAAGGTAACTAATAAACCAATTATAACAACAAAAGTACATAATATACTTAAATTTCTCCTTGTTTTTTCTTTTTCAATTTTATGGAAAACTTTTCTTTCAAATAAATTTACAATTGGATGCATTATATATGCTAAAACAAGTCCATAAATTAAAGGCATCATTATTGATAAAATTTTACCTAAAAATTTAAAAATAGCACCTATATTATAAATTATAAATGAAAATAATATTCCAGCTGCTATAACTAAAAACGCTGTTATACCAATTTGTACTACTTTATTATCTAATAATTTTTTCATAGTATCACCTACTAATCATTATAAAGAATATTTAACTTTTTGTAAATAAAAGTTATTATTTTTTTTATTTTGGTTAAACTAAAAACGGTGATAATATGGATTATTTAAAAAAAATAAAAACTGATTATGAAAACATTACAGATTTAAACATAAAGAAAATAAAAAATATCTATATTATTTATTTAGAATCTATTATTGATCAAAATAAAATAAATGACTATATTTTAAAAATAATTCCAAAAAGTCATATTCCAAGAAATATAAAAGAACTTATTCCAAGTCCAAATATAAAAGATGTATCTGACTATGACACATTAGGTCTATATCTTGAATCTGGTTTTACTATAATAATCAACAGACATCAAGTAATAGCAGTTGAAACTAGGGGCAACTTATCAAGAAGTATATCTACTCCTAATACTGAAGGAACAATATATGGACCAAAAGAATCATTTGTAGAAAATTATCAAGTTAATTTAGGCTTAATTAAAAGAAGAATAAAATCTAAAGATTTAAAGAACAAAGATATTTATATAGGAAGATATACTAAAAATATGGCAAGTGTTTTATATATTGATTCAATTGCAGAAGAAGAAATATTTGAAAATGTCATAAAAAAATTAGAAAGTATTGATCGTGATGGAGTAAATGATATTACTCAATTAAAAAAATATTTAGGTGATAAAACAACTAATCCATTTCCAGCATTTAAATTAACTGAACGACCTGATGTAGTAGCTTCTGCCCTTTTAGAAGGAAAAATAGTAATTATTTTAGATAATTCAAGTGATGCCTTAATCGTTCCATCATTCTTAGCCGATTTTATTAATCCAATAGCTGATCATTATGAAAAATCAATAAATATTAATTTTTTAAAAATTTTAAGATTTTTTTGTTTCTTTTTAGCTATCCTAACACCAGCAATATATGTTGCAATTACAACTTATAATCAGGAAACTATACCAACAACTATATTAATTAACTTTCAAGAACAAAGAAGTAAAGTACCTTTCCCTGCCGTAGTTGAATGCATCGTTACTTTAATAATATGTGAAATTCTAAGAGAAAGTGACATAAGGTTTCCATCAAATTACGGATCAGCAACTTCCATTTTAGGCGCACTTGTTTTAGGAGAAGCAGCTGTATCTGCTGGTATTGTTTCACCTATAATGATAATAATTGTTGCTATAACATTCATATCAAGTTTAATATTTACTGATTTAGAGATAATTAATTCTATAAGACATTGGAGATTTTTCTTTTTATTTATTGCTTCTATTTATGGTTTATTTGGTATAGGTATTGGAATAATTGTTTTATTTACTTCTCTTACTAGTTATGAAGTATTTAATAAACCATACTTCTATCCCATATCTCCATTTGACTTTACTTATATAAAACAAACCTTATTTAAAATGAAAACTAAAAAAAGAAGTAAATTATTAAGTAAAAATAGATATAAGGAGGCTCCATGAAAAAATTATTTTTAATAGTTATAAGTTTATTTTTTTTAACAGGATGTGCTAACTATCATGAATTAAATGAACTTGGAATAGTTTCTTCAATATTAATTGATTATAAAGATAATTTATATTACACAACATTAGAAGTAATAGATGAAGAAAACTTTAAAACATATACTGGTATAGGTTCTACTTTAACAAATGCATTTAATAATGCTTTAATAGGTTCAAGTAAATATCTTTATTATTCTCATTTAAACGCTGTCATTTTAACGAACAATACGCCAATTGAAGCAACTTTAAATTACTTTTTAAGGAGTCCTGAAACTAATAATACTTTTTACTTATGTATAACTGAAAAAACAGATATTTATAATCAAGAAAAAAACATGGGTGAAACTTTAAAAAACATATTAGAAAGAGTTTATAAAGATAATTTCTTTGAAACTGTAAAAAAATTAAAAGATAAAAATACTGATTTTGTTTTACCAATATTAGATGAAAATTTAAAAGTAAGTAAATTAAACTTATATAAAGATAATAAATTAGTTGGTACTTTAAATAACAATGAACTTAATACTTTAAAATTACTTTTTGGTTATGATGAAATTTATATAAAAAATGGTAAAGATAATTATATTGAATTAAGCATAAATAAAATAGATAAAAAAATTGATATAAAAAATAAAATAAAGATAAGTTTAGATTTAGAAACAACAGTTAAACAAATTACTACAGGAGAAGAAGCAAATAATATAAAAGATGTACAAAAAATACAAGAAAGATATAATAAAGAAATAGAAAATAATATTTATTCATTAATGACTAAACTAAAAGAATACCAAAGTGATGTTTTAGGAATAAATAATATGTTATTAATAAAACCTATGATATTAATTTCGTAAGATAAATTTATTATAATTGGAAGACTTGATAAAAATGATAATAAACTTATAATTAATATGGATTTAATATTGTCTTTTATAGTAATACTTTCATTTAATAAAAGTATAAAATAAGTAATAGTAAATGATAATATAAATCCTGTATCAAATATATAGAATGGATTTTTAAAAATTAAAATACTAAATGTTAAAAATAAAATGTTTTTTGGTTTTATAAAAGTATAATATATCTTATTAAGACCTGAAAGTATAAAGAAAATAGTTGCTCTTAAAATAGATGGTGTAAATGATGCGATGAATGAAAAAAGGATTAAGAACATACTCGTTATAATAAAAGATAGTTTTTCATTTAACTTAAGTTTATTTAAAATTAATAAGATAATACCTGAAAATAATGATACATGAAGACCAGACAAAGCAAAAAGATGAGTTACTCCGTTTATCTTATAATTATTATAGCTTTCATTATCTATATATGATGATTTACCTAATATAAAAGCATAGAGATAATTATTATGCTTAGTATTTTCTATTCTTTTTAATATATCGTTTTTTATTTTTAATAGTATATTCTTATTATCCTTTAATTTACTAAAATTATCTATTTTCAAAATATAGTTTATTTTTTTATGATATAAATAATCCTTATAATTAAATGTATTTGGTATGGTGTTATTGGCCAGAGTCTCTAACGTTCCATTTACTTCTATAGTGTCTCCTAAATTGTAAGTTTTTTTAAAATTATCTAAATCTTCTTCTTTTTCAAAATAATATATTCCTCTTAAATTATTAAATTCTAAAGTTAATTTATTTCCATCTATATTATAATTATTAATCTTTAAATTGTAAGTTTCTTCTATTTTTATTTTTTGAGGGATATATAGTTTATTATAGATAAAAATATATAATATAGAAATTAATAGTAATAAGTAGTAGATAATATTAGATAGTAATATTTTCCTTAATTTTAGAGAAAAGCGTTTCACTTATACCTTTTACTTTCATTATATCTTTTATGTCTTTAAAGTCTCCATTTTGTGTTCTATACTCAATAATTAATTTTGCTTTAGATTCTCCTATTCCATCTAATGTCATTAGTTCTGATAAGTTGGCAATGTTTATATTAACCTTTTTATTTATTTCCTGACTGTCTTCTTTATAACATGCATCGTTTTTTATTTCTTCACACACACATGGAGTTTCTACAACTATCTTTTCCTCTTTTTTTGCATTTTCTATTTCTTCGTTTGAATATATTACAACCACGTCACCATCTTTTAATCGTTTAGATAAATTTATAAATCTGGTATTTGCATTCTTTGCAAGTCCACCAGATGCTTCAATAGCATCTGTAACTCTAGAATTCTTTTTTATTTTATACACTCCAGGTTTATTAACACTTCCTTTAACATCTACCATTATTCCTTCTATAGTTTCTTCTTCTATATTCTCCTTTGTTTCTTCTTTTACAATTGCATTTATTTTGTCTTCTTCGCTATTATCTGTTTTAATGATTTTTGAGCTTATATAAATAAATGAACCTACATACAAGAATAATAGTATGGTTATAACAATTACTTTAATTATATTTTCTTTTATATAATTTCCTAGTGCTTCCATATTTAATTCCTTTCTCTATCCCTCTATTATTATAATTAGATATAAATACTAGAAACACTTCTTTTTTATAAAAAAAAAAAGACCTTTTTGAGGTCTTAATTTTATTATAATTCTACAGGTTGATTTTTACGTGTTAACACGAAGTATCCGGTTCCAAATGCAACTATAGTTACAATAAATAACATACCTACATTTTCTACACCTGTACTTGGATTAAATAATAATTCAAAGTTTTGATTAGTAACAACTAGTTCTATTTTTCCACCTGTTATTACATTTTGTCCAAATGCACTATTTGCGTAGTATACTCTTCCTCTATTTCCAGTAGGAACGAATTTTTTTGCTTCTGGTGCTGAAGCTTCAATTGTTACATTAGCTATTTTTGATTTTTTATTAGCTACTACATAGAATTCGTCTCCTGATGATACTTCAGTTATAGTATCTCCACTCTTATTAACTAATTTAACTCCATTTTTATCAGCATCTTTTACTGTTAAATATATTTTTCCAGTTTCAATAAAGTCACCTTGTACTTTAAATGGACCATATTTATATATTTCATTTGTTTGTTCAAATATTTCTTTCTTAGATTCTGGTTTTACTATTGTTAATTGTTCAGAGAATGTATTTTTTCCATAACTTGCATAGAATGAAGCACCTTTATCTTGAATTAAATATTTATATAATTTATTTAATTCTTCTGAACCTTTTAAAGTATCTCCTAAAGTATTACCATCCATGTCTACGCCATCATTTACTTTCCAAATAGCATATTGAACAGTTGAATATACGTAATTTTCTACATATTTTTCTGCATTAGCATCAGTAATATTAGAATCTAATGCCTTTAATTCAGTTACTAATTTATCATAACTAGCTCCAGCTGCTGTTAATGAATCTTTTAAGTTTAATGTTGGATAACTATGTTCAATCATCCATAATGCTCTATTATAATTTAATGTATTGTCCATTGCATTAGTAGTATATAAATCAAAGAATATATTATTTTCAGCTTTTGATGACATATTTAATGTTAACTTAAATGTATCTCCAGTTTTACCAGCTGCTGTATTTAATTCTGCTGCTGTTATTGAAATTATATTTGAGCTTTTATCTGATAAAATAATATTTGAGATTTCTACTTCAAGTGGATTTTTACTTAATGATTTAAATGCAGTTTCTGCATCTGTATATCCTGGAGTTGTATAATTTATTGTTGAAGCATACTTATAATCTCTTTTTGTTTTAAATAAATTATACATAGCGTTAGAACTATTCATTTGGTTAGCTAATGCTTGATATACTAGTCTATTCAATAAAGTTTGATATTGAGTAATATTATTCTCTAAAGCAAAATATAAACCATTTTCAGGATATTTTAGTCTTCCATCTAAGCAGTATGCTGAAAACCAATTTTCTCCTACTCCTATTCCTGCTTCTCCTCCACTAGCTTGTGTAACATATTCAAAGTCATCAGTTAATACAATTTTTCTCATAGATGTATATCCTGAAACTTCTGAGCTACCATTAACAAATTTGATTTTTGAAAAATCAAATGGGCTTTGTACTGCTGCATATAGTTTTGCTCCAGGTGCTGGGATTGTAGTTGGAACTTTAGCCATATCATCAGTTGGTTTAGTTACTGCATTTACTGAAAAGGTAAATAATACGATTGCTAAGAATGCAGTTAACGTTTTTAAAATATTTTTTTTCATACCTATCTCCTTCTATTTTTATAAAATCATTGTAGCATTTTTTATATAAAAGTTCAATATTTTAACTATAAAAAAAGAAACATTTAATTAGAACTTTCTTTTTAGAGTGTTTCCTTTTGATTTAAATGTTTCTTTATCATCTTTTTCATATTTTAGTATTTCATCAAATAACTTTTTACCTTCACGTGGATTTAAATCACCGCATGATTCTCCCATTGACAATAGTGTATATAGTGCTTGCATACCTACTTCACTCATTTGAAGCATGTTTGCTCTAATATATGCCATACTTAACATTAATCTTCTGGCATTACTTGGAGATTTAATTGATGACTCACTTAAATTATACATTTTTCTCGCATAATTTAATATTTCTTGTGCATTCATCATTTCATTAGCAGTTGAAACTACAAATTCATCGTTTGGTTCTAAAGGACTTCTTCTCTTATTTATAAATGCCACTTTATATTTGGCTTTTATTAATTGATTTCTAAATTCTTTGAAGTCTGGGTCCTTTGACATAGTATCTAGTATATCAATAAAATAAGTGCCTTTTTGAGATTCGTAACCATTATATAATCCTTGACTTATCTCATCTGAATTTTCTGAAGTAATTACACTTGTTTCAAATAATTTGTTTGCCATTCTCATTGGTATTATGTCATTTTCTTTTATATCATGAAATATTATATATGAAATATCGCTTAATTGTTTTTCTGGTGAAAATGTTGATTCTGTACTAAGTAAATTATTTACATACATTCTTTCAATTATTTCACCATCTTCTTTTACAAGAGTCTCTAGCCTTTCATAATATTGATCTTCAAGTCTTGTATAAAATTCTATTAACTTTAATGTTTTTTCATATTCTAAAGAACTACTTTCTTTTTTTACTTCAAGTGTATATAAGTTTCGATATAATCTATATAATATAGATGTTATGTTCCTTAAGCTGTAGTAAATATCTTTTTCTTCTTTACTTGCCATATAATCCCCTCTTTTAATTATGCTATATTATACTATAATTAAAAAGTTTGTCAATGCGACAAACTTAGTTATTCAGTTATTTCTTCTTTTTTAGTATCTTTTTTAGGTTCTTTTTTCTCAATTTTTGGTAGTAATTCTTTTCTAGATAGATTTAGTTTTCCTTTTCTATCATATCCAGTTGCTTTTACTACTATTTCGTCTCCTACTTTTAAGATATCACTTGGATGATTTACTCTCTTATTATCAAGTTGTGAAACGTGTACTAGTCCTTCACATCCTGGCCATAGTTCTACGAATGCTCCGAAGTCTTCAATTTTAACAACTTTCGCTGTATAAACTGCTCCAATTTCTACTTCTTTTACTATGTCTTCAATCATCTTTATAGCTTTATCTAGTACTTCTTTCTTCATATGATAACAAATTACATTTCCTTCATCATCTATATCTATTTTAACAGCATCTTTGTGATTTACTGAAGTTACATTACTTGATTCTAAGATAATCTTAGTGATCATGTCTCCACCTTTTCCGATTACATCTTTAATCTTATCTGGTGAAATCTTCATTGTTCTAATCTTAGGAGCATATTCTGATAATTCATGTCTTGGTTCTTTAATAGTTGCTTCCATAACATCTAAGATTTGCATTCTAGCTTTATGAGCTTTATCTAATGCTTCTTTTAATACTTCTCTTGTTACTCCTTTGATTTTAATATCCATTTGTAGTGCTGTTATACCTTTTCTAGTACCAGCTACTTTGAAGTCCATATCTCCCATATGATCTTCTAAACCTTGAATATCTGTTAAAATTGTATATTTAGAATCACATGTTCCATCTTCTGTAATAAGTCCCATTGCGATACCAGCCACTGGTGCTTTAATTGGTACACCTGCTGACATTAATGACATACATCCAGCACAAATACTTGCTTGACTTGATGAACCATTACTTTCTAATACTTCTGAAACAACACGTACAGTATATGGGAATTCTTCTTGACTAGGCATTACTTGTAATAATGCTCTTTCTGCTAAAGCTCCGTGTCCAATTTCTCTTCTACCAGGACTTCCATATCTCCCTGTTTCACCTACACTAAATGCTGGAAAGTTATAATGGAAGATAAACTTTTTAGAATCTTCTAAACTTAATCCATCTAAAATTTGTTCTTCATTTTGAGCACCTAAAGTAGTGATTGCTAAAGCTTGAGTTTGACCTCTAGTGAATAATGCACTACCATGTGTTCTTGGAAGTAAGTCTACATCTGCAGATAATTCACGAATTTCATCCATCGCACGTCCATCTGGTCTAATATGTTCATTAGTGATTAAACGTCTTACTTCAGCTCCTTCAATCTCATCAGCAACTTTTTTAACTAATTTAAGATTTGCTTCTAAGTCTTCTTCTCCTTCATGTCTTTCAGTATATTTAGTTATTGCTTCTTCTTTTACTTCGTCTATTCTTGCATATTTTTCTAGTTTATCTTTTATTTGAATAGCTTCGATCATATCTTGTTTGATATCATTATTTACTTCTTCTCTTAATTCATCTGGGATATTAGCAAGTACTACTTCTATCTTCTCTTCTCCGATTTCACTAATGATATCATTTTGAATAGCACATAATTCTTTTACTGCTTCGTGTCCAAACATAAGTGCTTCTAACATTTCTTCTTCGCTTACTTGTTTTGAACCACTTTCTACCATATTTATGGCATCTATTGTACCAGCAACCGTTAAGTTAATAGTACTTCTTTCCATTTCTTCACAAGTTGGGTTAATTTTTAATTCTCCATCTATTTTACCAACTATTACTCCAGCTACTGGGCCTTCGAATGGAATTGATGAAATACCTAAACAAAGTGATGTACCAAATAATGCTGTCATTTCCGGTGTTCTATCAGGGTCTACACTTAAGACAGTATTTACTACTTGTACCTCATTTCTAAAGTTTTCATTGAACATAGGTCTAATTGGTCTATCAATAACTCTTGCAGTTAAAGTAGCAGCATCTGTTGGACGACCTTCTCTTTTAATAAATCCACCTGGGATTTTACCAACAGAATAAAGTTTTTCTTGATATAAAATTGTTAAAGGGAAAAAATCTGCTGTTGAAACGTTATTACTCATAACGCAAGTTGATAATATTACAGTGTCATCGTATCTTACAAGTACTGCTCCACCTGCTTGTTTAGCAAGTTCACCATGTTCTACAACTATCTTTCTACCTTGAAAATCATATTCAAAAACTCTTTTCATTTTTTCCTCCTTCTAAAAATAAAAGACACTTAAAATAAGTGCCTACTTTCTTAAATTTAATTTTTTGATTAACTCACGATATCTTTGAACGTCTTCACGTTTTAAGTAATCTAATAAGTTCTTTCTTTTACCAACCATTTGAAGTAATCCACGATTAGTATGATAATCATGTTTATGTTCTTTCATATGTTCAGTAAGATTGTTAATTCTTTCTGTTAAAAGTGCTACTTGAACTTCAACGCTTCCAGTGTCACCTTTAGTTCTAGCGAAAGATTCAACAATGCTAGTCTTTTTGTCTTTACTTAAAGCCATTTTAAAAATCCTCCTTCATCTAAATTATCCGTTAATTCTGAGTAAAGAAGTAAGAGGTACATCTAAACTAAGAATAAACTTCTAGTTAATAATACTATATTTTTCAGTAAAATGCAACTGTTTTTACTATTTATCAGTTATTTTATCTAGATTTATAAACATTATTATTTGTAGTGATGTTAATATACATGCTCCTATAAATAAAGATCTAAATGATATTTCTAACATAAAACCTGCTAAGTATACTCCAATACCCTCGCCTAGACTAAGTATAAAGTATCTAATATTCCCAAATAAGAATTGACTATTGGTGTCTATTCTAGCTAAATATGTTCCAGTTACTTTGTCATCAAGTATTCTTGCTGATACATGTGCTATTATCATAGCTAATATAAATGTTAAGGCATTTGGCATTAAAAATGCTATTAAGTAAGCTATAACCCTAGAACCATATTTAATAAATGTACTTGTTCTTACTGAAAGATTGGTTCCATAGTGATTAAATAATGAACAAGCTACACTTCCTATTAAATTACAAACTATTATAAATATAGATGCAATACCTACACTAAATCCAATATAATTAGTAAGAATAATCATAACAAGTCCAAATATCATACCATAAGGAATGTTCATTATAAATTGATTAAATAGAAAATAATTATTAATTTTAGATTTTTTTAAATTTTTTAGTGCTTTCTTTAAGGGGAGAACATTTCTTTTACTATATGTTTTATTCTCGCTAAATAGCATTAAGAATAGTATTGATAATATAGTTGAAATCATTGCTAAAAATAAACAACTATTATAATCAAATACTATATTGCCTACAGTAACACCAATTAAAAGTCCACATACTATGATACCAGCATCTTTACCTAAATAGTTAATTAAAGCTTGTTTAGCAAACGCACTTCTATCTTTATTAATAGTAGTTAATAATGGATAAAAAGCTATTGAAAATGTAGTTTCACACATTACACAGATAAGCATACAAACTTTAATTATATAAGTATTACTATTTAAAAGAAGAACCATCATAGCTAAAGCTCTAAGTGTTCCAGTAAGCATTATTACATTTTTAACTTTAACTCTAGTTGAATATATACTTATTACAAACGATATAATTGCACTGCATATTAAAGCAACTGATAGAATTTTACTTATACTATGAACATCAAATCCAACATTTTCAAGCCATAATTGTCTATAGTTTCTCCATATACCAATTGAAAATGACATGAAAGCAAGGACTATCATTAATAAATCTTCATCATTAATTTTTACAAATTCTTTTATTTTCTTTATCATAAGATAATTATAATTTATATTATTTAGTTTTTCAATATGAATTTATGTATAGTTTTTAAATATTTTTTTATTTTGAATTGACAAATATAGATTAGTTTGCTATTATTTGGTTTATGCTGTTAATTTTTAAATGATGTGACACTTGAACTCTAGGGAGGTTATAATGAATTTAAGTGATGAAGAATTAAAGAAAGAACAAAAGCATCTAGAATTAACTACCGAACTTTTACGTGAAACTATTTCAAATCTTGCTCAAGACTTATACGATAATGAAGAAAAACAACAAGAATTTAAGAAGTATGTATGGGATACTAAAGCTGAATTAGACCCTACTGAAATGAAAACTATCTTATCAAATAATGATAAAGAAATTGATGACTTAGAAATGAAAGCTAAGTATTACAAAAAACTTTATAAGATTCAAAATAGTCCATATTTTGGTAAGATAACTTATGAGGATGATGAAGGAAATAATGATATTTATATAGGACTTACCTATCTTACTAAGGGAGATAATAACATTATTTATGATTGGAGAAGCCCTATTTCAAGTATATTCTATGATTATGAACAAGGTGAATGTCAGTATGAAGCACCTGGTGGAATAATGAAAGGATATCTTCATAATAAGAGACAGTTTACTATAGAAAATTCTAAGATTAAACACGTATTTGATAGTAAACTTACTATTCAAGATGAAATGCTTCAAGAAGTACTTTCAAGAAAGAATAATGACTATATGAAAAATATAGTAAACACTATTCAAAGTGAACAAAATGCGATCATAAGAAATACTAAAGATAAGAATTTAATAGTTCAAGGTATAGCTGGTTCTGGTAAAACTAGTGTAGCCCTTCATAGAATAGCATTCTTGCTTTATAAGATTAAGAATTTAACTAGTGATAAAGTACTTATATTTGCGCCTAACCATATATTTAGTGAATATATATCTAATGTACTTCCTGAACTTGGTGAAGACAATACTAAAGAAACAACATTTAGTGATTTCTTAGAAACATATATTACAGAATATAAACATATTGAATCATTTACTTCTTTTATAGAAAGATACTATAAATATGAGGAAGCATATATAGATTTAATAAAACTTAAACAATCTAATGAGATAATTCCTGTTATGGAAGAATATATAAAGAATTATACAAGTAAAGCTAGATTTACTAGTGAAATATTTAATAGAGATTTATATGTTCCTCTTGAAAAATTAAATTATTACTTACATGAAAGATATTCAAGTATACCATTACTTGAGAGAATTGATGAAATATCATTAAAGATAGCTGAAATAGAATTTAGAGGTAATAAATCAAGAGCTAAACAAATAAGAAAATGGTTAAGAGAAAGATTAAATATCTCTATTGATATGAAAGAAATATATAAAGGGTTCTTTAGAAGTAATGAATTTAAAAAAGTGTATGATAAAGAGTTACCTGATTCATATATAAATAAACTTGATTCTAAAGACATTTCTTATGAAGATGCTTGTTTGTTTGTATACATGAAGAGTTTACTTACATTTCTTGGATATGATTATATGATTGAACAAACTATTATAGATGAAGCGCAAGATTATAATGTTCTTCAATATATATTACTTAAGAAGATACTTAGAAAAAGTAAATTTACTATTTTAGGAGATATCAATCAAACAATAAATCCATATTATGAATATAAGAGTCTTGAAGATTTGAAAGAGGTATTTCCTGACTCAGTTAATTATATAGAGCTTAACAAAACTTATAGATCAAGTCCTGAAATTATAGAACACGCTAATAGAATACTTGGTCTTAACTTAATATCAGCTATTAGAAGAGATACACATATACCAGTAGAATTTAGACAAGAGGATAATCTAAAGGAACAATTAAGTAATGATATAAATAATCTTAAAAAGAATAATAGAAGTATTGCAATTATTACTAAAACTGATACAGAAGCTGACGATATTTATAAATTACTTAAACGAGATTTCGAAGAATTAACATTGATTGCTAATAATTCAAAGGCATTTAGTCGTGAACTTGTGGTAATACCTTCTTATATGGCAAAAGGTTTAGAATATGATGCAACTATAGTCTATACACACACTAATAATCAGTTTAATTATAAAGAAAGATATTTGTATTACGTTGCATGTACTAGAAGCCAGCATCATCTAATTATATATAATCAAAAAGAAGCTTAAAATTAAGCTTCTTTTATTCTAGTGTTTTTTTAACAATATTATTTTTATGTTTTTGTTTTAATTTTTTTGCTAATGCTTTAAGGCCTATTGCTGCGTAGCCTAAGGCTGTTAATGCTGATATAGTATTTAATGCACCAGAAGTTATTGTATGCGTTGGTACATTTCTATAGTTGTTAAGATCTACTTCCATTACTTCGCTCATTTCTTCTTTGCTATATTTATGTCCAAACATTTCTTCATCATATAAATAGCTTACATCGCAATGTCCAGCTGTGTTTGACGCACCAACGTCATTACATACGTTAGTTACTTGTTGCATATCCACTGTATAGTTTGAAGTAGATTCTCCCCTATATTCTTCTAAATCATCTACGCCAATTCCAACAACATTATGCTCGTTAGGTGAATATTGAGGTCCTCCTGCCTTCCATACATAAAAGTTTGTATTTTTTAGAGTTTTATTTTGTTTCTTTATCATGTTCTCACTAATTGAATTAAGTATAGAACTATTACCATAAATACCTACTTTATTATATCCATGATTTTCACATACTTCTTTAAATGTTTGTAATAGTTCATAATAGTCGTTATTTTCTGAATACATTTCAAATGCGATAAATACTGGAATATTTTCTTTATTCACATATATTCTTTGCTCTTCCATTTCATTATCTAAGTTAGATAAATATTTCTCTAATCTTTGTTTATATACATCACTATTCATTTCTTCAGAAATACAAAAATATAATCCTAAATCTATATCCTTACTTGTAGCTCCTTTTACTTGGTTAATTGCTGAGCTTAAATAGTAACCCTCATTATTTAGGTAGTCGGAGCTATCCCTAGCTACTTCTACAATTACGTAATCCGATGTTTCTGCTACTCTATCCCAATCAATGTTTGTTTGATAATCTGAGATATCTATTCCTCTTGCTATTGCATAATTATATGATGCTTCGTTTGTATCCTTGTTATAAGTCATGTAAAGATTTGGAATATATATTGTGTCACCGACTTCTACTTTTCTTATGTTGTTGTATTCTTTTAAATCATTTTCACTAAGACCACAAGTAAGTGCTATTGAATGTAATGTTTCGCCTTCTTTTACTTTATAAGCTTGAGAATATACTAGTGAAGCATTATTATTTAAATTTTCTTCTTTTATGATCTCTGATAAATCTATATTAGCAGTTATATTGCCACTTAAATCTTTAGTAATGTTATGGCTGCCTGGATACTTAACATTTTCACTATCTTTTATTAAGAATGTATCATAATCAGTAATTTTTGTTATATACTCATTACATTCAGCTAAAAATGTATCTGTACCATATAAACCTACATACATACTACTTCTTGTTGTTTTATCTAAGAATGTTTCTATTAAAGTTGCCTTTGCAGCATTATTTAAATTTTTATTATTCATAATATGATCTACATTACAATAAATTGGCATATCAATTTCATATTGTTTTAATATAGCTTGTAAGAAATCAATATCTTTGTACATTTTGGCTAGGTCTTCTGCTTTAGTATCTAATACAATACATACTGAAATATTTCTATCTTTGCATTCATTTAATGTGTTTCTTAAATTTGTTATATCATTGAATGATTTTTCACTTACTTTAAGTACTACAAAGTTATTAGAATGAACTGTTGTATTAAATCTAGTATTATATTCTTCATAACCTACTGTGTTTTCCTCAGTACCATCGTTAGTTCTTGCTACTATGCTTGATGTTATTAATTGTCTTGCATCATTAATAGTATTTATTGTAGCAGCAGTGCCCAATAAAATGCCAATTGCTTTAGTTTTATTGCTAATTTTTCTTTTAGATTCATTATCATTATTTTCCATAATAGTCCCCTTTAAACGTGCTTTATTATATCAAAATTAGCAATTTAAGTCAATTTTAGGTGTTAAATGTGTTACATCTTATATTTTTAATGCAATATAAAACCAGTTACATCTTATGACATAACTGGAATATTTTATTATCCAATTCTAAATGCAGGAGATACACCATGAGTACTTGTTGCAGTTCCAAGAAAATTACTATTACCAGTAGTACTAACATTATAGAAAAAAGAACTAACTTTTAAATTCGCTGTTCGCATCCACCATGGATTAGCATTAGTTCCAAGTTTTTTTATAACATTTGAACAATTAGTCAATGTAACTCCATTATTAGCATAATAATCAAGTGTTCTTGTTGAATTACTTGCAGTATATGAATCATCAATTGCAAAATCAGTATAAACTTCTTTTGGTTCTAATAAATAAAGTTTATCACTTGAAGTAAAGTTTTCTGTTACATCACTTCCATGCCCACTCACAACTGTTGTCTCTGTAATAACATTTTTTAAATCAGCTGGAAGCATGTTATATATGTATGTATTTACATAACTATATAGGGATGATGATGGCCATCCTCCAACATTAGTAGCAGTGCTATTCATTGCATGTGTTGTGATTATATCTTCAAATTCAACTACAAATCCACAAGCTGTTTGTGAGAATCCCTCAGTCGAACATTCACTTGGTGTTGAAGTATT
>OIYR01000841.1_pt1 | contig 16557 bp, 18 predicted proteins | sample 1588221 | NCBI WGS metagenome assembly OIYR01 (sample SAMN03283292) | human gut metagenome | biome: human-associated habitat; material: feces | host: Homo sapiens | place: Peru | collected 2012 | reverse complement strand
ATACTAATTTAGTAGTATACGTGATATAATTAAATAAAGGAAGTGATTATATGTATCATTTTATTGGTATTAAAGGAACAGGTATGGCTGCCTTGGCATGTATTTTACATGATGAACACAAAGAAGTAACAGGTAGTGATATCGATAAATATATCTTTACAGAAGATGGATTAAGAGCACGTAATATCCCAATCTATTCATTCAGTCCGGAAAACATTAAGGACAATGATACAGTGATCATTGGTTTATCCTTTAATGAGTCGCATCCAGAAGTGAAAGCGGCTATGGAGAATCCAACTGTAAAAACATATTATTATAACGAATACTTAGGTATTTTATTAGAGTCATACAGTTCCATCTGTGTTGCGGGAACGCATGGTAAGTCCACAACAACAGGTATTTTAGGCCAAGTTCTTTCATTACAAGATGAATGTGCATATTTAATTGGAGATGGCCATGGCTATATGCCAGAACATGCCAACCATTTTGTGCTTGAATCTTGTGAATTCCAAAGACATTTCTTGGCATATCATCCAGACTATGCGATCATCACCAATATTGAATTGGATCACATTGATTACTATAAAGATATGGATGATTATGTATCGGCATTCCAAAGTTTTGCGAATCAAGTAAAAAAAGGCATCGTAATCTTTGGGGATGATGAACACCTAAAAAATTTACACTACAATGTACCAGTGACTACATATGGTTTAAAAGAAGGTAATGACTATCAAGCAGTCAATATTGAACAAGGTCCATTCGGTATGCATTTTGATTGTAAGCACAAGGGTGAAATTTTAGCTCATATTGAATTAAATGAAGTGGGAGATGCCTTCATGCAGGATGCACTTGGCTGTTTTGCGCTAGCCCATATGTTAGGTATGCCAGCTGATTTAATTGTCCAAGGTTTACAAGACTACAAAGGTATTGCCCGTCGATTTGTGATTGATGAAGTGAAGGATAGTGTATTAGTGGATGACTATGCACACCATCCAACCGCAATTCGTTTAATGATTGATGCAGTTCGTAAAAAATATCCAGAAAAGAAAGTTGTAGCGTTATATAAACCAGATCGTTATTCACGTCTACAATATTTCTTGGATGACTTTGCGAAGAGTTTAAATACGGCAGATCAAGTATGTTTATTGGATTTCCCTAAAAATGCCGTTAGAGAAGATGAAACAATCACAGTCACAATTCAAGATTTAATGGATCGTTGTCCAAACGCAATCTTATTAGATGTAGATGATGCATCAGCAGAGAAGTTAAAAACATTAGCTCCTGCAGCCTTCGTCTTTATGTCTAGTAAAGACATCTATCTATTAAGAGATAAATTAGAGAAAATCTTATAAGAGTATCTATGGATACTCTTTTGTCATATAGAAGGGATATCCATTTATGTTTGAAAAAAAGAAATTCGCTAACAAGACGAAGAACTGGCTTTTGGTACTTGAGATAATCAAGTGTTTAAATGAATCAGAGTATAGTGTCCGTGTTGATTGTGTAATCTTTGAAAAGATTTGTTGTATATTAGAAAGATATGGTACGGATTTAGGTTTAAATAGTTCTTTCAAACTTAAGAAGATGTATACTATTTTATCTAATGACAATATGATTCATGAAAAAGATGGCTTAATTCATGTTTCAGGTGATTTTAAGATAGATATAAATAAATATTCAGAAAAGGATAAACGAAATGCGAATAAGACATATAGATTGTTTCAAAGGATCAAAGATGTATCGCAAGCCGAAATGATCACAACGATCTTGTATTCTTATGATCAACTGATTCTCACTAATAAGAATGTAACGGAAGATCAATTGTACGAATATATTATTGATTGGAAAAAAAGATTTAATACTTTAGAGAATGAAGTTCAAATCAGAGAATTAACACGATACTTAACTTCTAGAGATTTCATTCATGTTGATTATTCCATGGGAATCAAAGATAATTTGATTTATTAGTATATTCGTCAAAAAGGAGAGAAGTCATGTATATTAAAAGACATGTAGAAGAAGTGATAAGAGAATGTTTAGAACAGTTTCCCATTGTATTGGTTACTGGACCTAGACAAATTGGAAAAACAACACTTTTAAAAAATGTTTGTTCAGAATATAAATATGTGACTTTAGAAGATGTTTTTATTTTGATTGAGGCTTTAGAAGAAACAAACTTGTTTTTAAAAAACTATCAACCACCCGTGTTCATTGATGAAGTACAATATGCACCTAGTATATTTCGGTATTTAAAAATGTATGTGGACACAAATAAACAAAAGGGAAGCTTTGCACTTACAGGATCACAGGCTTTTGAATTGATGAAAGGGGTTAGTGAAACTTTAGCTGGGCGTATGGCAATTGTGGAATTAAAAGGATTATCATTTCGTGAAATACATCATGTTGAATTTAATAAACCTTTTATACCAAATGAAACTTATTTTAATGAAAGACAATCGCAAATTAAAAGCTATAGCGACTTGTGGTATTGGATTCATAGAGGAAGTATGCCACAACTTCAAGATAAAAAGATTGATTGGCAAAGATACTATTCTTCTTATGTGAGAACATATATCGAAAGAGATGTTCGACAAATTATTAATGTTTCTAATGAACTAAAATTCATTAAGTTTTTAACATCCCTTGCGGTACGCTGTAGTGAATTATTAAATATTAATGCGGTTGCCAATGAAGTAGAAACAAGTGCAGATACAATTAAAAGATGGCTTTCCATCTTAACCTATCATTCCTTTCCGCTTCGCTTCAAGGCACACATTGGAATTAAAATGTGCAATGAGCTTTGCTTTTATTTTTTATCTTTTATTTGTTACCATGTTCTTGAAGTTAGAAGTACACTACAGAGCACGGTGAGGTGAGTTGCAGACTTCTGCATCTCGTTCAGATTAAATCAGCATCTTAACCAGTGTAAGTCCGAGTATTTCAAGCACACATTAGTGTTGACATCAAGTCCGTAGATTAATCATTGACTATTAGTTAATCTTTAGTGCCACTCGTTCAGTCAATGCTTCTTTCTTCTTTATTTTGAAAGGAGCTTTTTCTATGAAAATCATTTATCCTCGTGTTTGTGGTATCGACGTGCACAAAAAATTCATTGTCGCAGTTATCTGCATTTCTGAATCCGTTGAACCCGTTTATCTAAAAAAAAGATTCTCGACTTTTCACAACGACTTAATCCGCTTTAGAGACTGGCTGATTCAAAACGACTGTCAAAATGTATGCATGGAATCCACTGGTAAGTACTATATTCCTGTCTACAATATATTGGAATCCCATATTTCCAATATCGTCGTTGCCAACCCTAAATGGGTGCGCGCTGTTAAAGGCGAGAAAGACGACGATAAAGATGCCAAATGGATTGCTGATTTGTTTAAGCTCGGTATTGTTAAAAGTAGTTTTATACCTCAAAAAGATTTCCGTATCCTTCGCGAACTCACTCGCTACAAGTACAAACTTGTAAATATGCGTTCCAGCGAAAAGAACCGTTATCAGAATGCTCTTACTTCTGGTAATTGTAAACTGGATATGGTCTTCACTGATGTTTTCGGCAAATCCGCATCTAATATCATCGACCTTATTCTATCAGATAATCCATACACAGATGAAGATATTCTTTCAAAAGTTCACAAGAATTGTAAGGCCTCTCCAGATATGATTCTCAACTCCATTAATGGAACGGATTTAACACCAGTCCAGAAATCCCGTATAGAACTTGTAAATAACCACATTAAACAATTATCATCTAATATCCAAAGACTTGATAAACTTATTGATTTAATGATTGAGCCATATGAAGACTATATTTCATTTTTGTGTCAGATACCTGGTGTTTCTAGAAACTCTGCCATCACAATTCTTTCTGAAATCGGTGTAGATATGAATCAATTTACTTCTACAAGGCGATTAACTTCCTGGGCAGGTTTAACTCCATCCAGTAACCAGTCAGCAGGAAAGAAAAAATCTGTACGCATTTCCAGAGCCGGAGTATATCTTAAACCATGTTTGGTTGAAGTTGCACATGCAGCAGTCAAGGATACAAACCATCCTTACTACGCCAACAAATTTAATAAGATTTCAAAACGACGTGGAAAGAAGCGTGCTTATATTGCGATTGCCAGAAAAATACTTGTAGCAGCATATCATATGCTTCTTACAGGAGAAATCTGGAATCCTGCAGACTTAGCAGAAGTTGAAACACCAGTTGAACAAAGAATTAAATACGTAAAGAACAACTTAAAATCAGATATTAAACAACTACTAGATATTGGACTTACAGTTGAAGAATTAACACTTATGATTCAGCAAAATGCCAATAATATAGCAACACAATAATCTTTATATTTGGGGAAAGGGGCTTTGCGCCCTTTTGTACTTCTAACTTCTCCTTTTCATAAATTATATTTTCAGATTACAAACTTCAGGTATTATCTATTTGTTGGAACCGTATTCGAATAATATTTTAAAACGTGTTGTCAAAACACCGAAAGTTTATTTTTATGATACTGGATTGGTGTGTTACTTAGCACGTTGGACAAGTGCAGATACAACTATGACAGGTGCTCAATCTGGAAATATTTATGAGAATTTCATTGTTTCTGAAATCTTGAAAAGTCATTTAAATGCAGGTAAAACTATTTCAAACATTTATTTCTATCGGGATCGTGACCAAAGAGAAATTGATGTAGTGATTGATGAAGATGGAAAACTATATCCGATTGAAATTAAAATGACGGGTAATCCTACAAAGTCAATGGGAAAACATTTTTCTGCCTTAAAAGATATCCAAAACAAAGAAGTACAACCAGGAATCATTTTGTGTCAATATGATCGAAAGACATATTTGACGGAAGATATGATCGCGTTACCAATTGAATATATTTAAGGAAGTGGTAGAGGTTTCTTATCACTTCCTTCATTTTGTAGCGTTTACACATTTGTGAAAAAAGTTTCAAAATAAATAGATAAGTTAGAAAGTTCATGTTATAATCTTTCTGAGGTGGTATTGTGAGTTTAGATATCTTTATGAGTACATTAGCTCGTGCATTTTCATATGTGTTACCCATCGTTGGTGTCATCGCATTAATTTATTTGATTATCTTTTTGAAGCAATTGATTGAAACTTTAAAGCAAGTTTCGAAAACATTAGATACAGCCAATGATCAATTGAAGAAATTAGATGCGCCATTAAAAACGGCAGAAAATATTTCGAATACGGTGGATGAGGTAAATCAAACCGCAAAAGAAGCATTTGTGAATGTGGTTAGTGCATTAAGTGAAAATGTACAAAATGCCAAAGACTGGTTTCAAAGTAAAAAAACTGGAAAAGAAAGCATAGAAACAAAGGAGGATGAATGACATGGATGAAAAACAATTAATTGATGATCTAGAAAAAGAATCGATGCTAGAGCTTGAAGTGATGCATGAATCCGAAAATACAGATAACGAAAAGATTATTGAGGATGCCAAGAGCAAAATCGAAAAATTATTTGATGATGTTCGTGACTTATTAAAGGACGCTTCAGATCCTGAAAAAGTAAAAGAAGCATTATCGCAGGCAAAAGAAGATGCGAAAGATATTCTTTCTTCAACAAAAGATAAAGTGGTTGAAGTAAGTGAAAGTGAACAATTTAAACAGACAATGGCAGCTGGAAAAGAATTCTTACAGGGTACAGCTGGATTGGTTGTAGATGGCTTTAAATATGGAAAAGAAACTTTAAGAAAAAATGATTCTTTGCGTAAGGTAATTGATAAAGCGGATGAAAAAGTCGATGAAATTCGTACGAATGATTCTGTTATTCGTGCCGTTGATAAAGCAGAAGAAGTAACGGGTAAAGCTACCGAAGCATTGTTTAGTGGTTTAAAGAAGATTTTTAACAAGGGGGACGAATAGGAATGAAACGAATTACCATTTATGATGTTGCCAAAGAAGCGGATGTCTCATTGGCAACTGTATCACGTGTTATTAATGATAGTAATGTAGTACGTGAAGATACACGTATGCGTGTTCAACAAGCGATTGAAAAATTGGGTTATAAACCAAATGCGATTGCGCAAGGTTTGGCCTTATCTAAAACAACTACAATTTCAATCGTAATGAGTGAAAAATTATTTGCGTACAACGCCAAAATCTTGAATGGTTTGATGGATGTCGCAAAAATCTATAACTACAACATCATGTTCCATACTACAAGTAAGGGCATCTCAAAAATGCAGGATGTGATTGAATCTATTATTAAATCACGTGTTGATGGGGTTATTTTGTTTAACGACAACTTCTCAGAAGATGAAATGGAAGTTTTACATGAATACCAAATTCCAATGGTTGTAGTTGGAAGTAAATTAAAAGGTCAAAAGATTGGCAACGTTGGAAATGTATATATCAACTTCGAACGTATGGCTTATGAATTTGTGAATGAATGCTTTGAAAAAGGCATTGATGGTAGAAGATAAATTGAATCTTTCTATGATGGAACAATTAAAAGCCGGTGTGGATCGTGCTTATGCAGAAAAAGGATTGGTATTTGATAAGTATGTTACTTATGATGATAGCTACAAATCAAGTTACACATTCTTATCAGACTACTACAAAAACCACAAGCCAAGCCGTATGGTTATCACATTCCGTGATTCTCAGGCCATCGCTTTAATGAACGCATGTAAAGAATGTGGATATTCAATTCCAGATGATACAGAACTTATATGTATCTTGAATTCAAAATATTTGACAATGATGCGTCCGACTATTTCTACTTACAACATTCCTGAATATGATTTAGGAGCTGTTGCGATGCGTTTATTAACGAAGATGTTAGTAGAGGATGAGTCTGTTAAACAGAACAAAGATATTGAAATTTCATTCTCAAAAATGTTTAGAGAAACTACAAAGTAAGAGTTCGTTTTGAACTCTCTTTTTGTTTAGTGTATAATCAAGGCATGGAAATAATTTTTACAAATAACGCAAAAGATAGAAGTGTCTATCGATACAAAAAAGATTTTGAAAGGATATTAGAACGTGCCTGCAAGGTGTTAGACAGAAAGGGAGACTGGAGCTTATCGGTAATTTATGTAACACCTGAACAGATTCACGAAATCAATCGTGACTATCGTAATGTTGACCGTCCTACAGATGTCATTAGCTTTGCGATTCAAGATGATATGAGTGATATGTTGATTGAAGAAGACCAATATGAACTTGGCGATATCTTTATCAATGTACAAGCCATTCGTGATCAGGCAAAAGCCTATGGTCATTCGATTCGTCGTGAAGCTTGCTTCTTGTTCTGTCATGGATTACTTCACTTAATGGGATATGATCACATGAAAGAAGAAGATGAAAAGGTGATGTTTGCCTTACAGGATGAGATCTTAGATGAATTGGTTCAAAGGTAGATTCAAATATGCCTTTCAAGGACTGTATTACGCCTTTACTAAAGACCGTAGTATACGCCTTCAAGGTATTTTTGGATTGATTGTTATATTGTTTGGCTTTCTTTTTCATTGTTCACTCAATGAATGGATGCTGCTTATTGGTGCTATTAGTTTAGTATGGTTTAGTGAAATCATCAATTCGTGTATTGAAAGATGTGTGGACTATATTTCACTAGAACATACCCAACAAGCCAAACATATTAAGGATATGGCAGCTGGAGCTGTCTTTATTATAAGTGTGCTTGCCGCATGTATCGGGCTTTATGTATTCTTGCCCAAACTATTTTAAAACGGAGGTAAAATGAGTAATTATAAATCAGGATTTATTGCGATCGTAGGAAGACCCAATGCAGGTAAATCAACTTTGTTGAATGCCTTGTTGAAGGAAAAGATTGCGATCATGTCGGACAAACCGAATACGACAAGAAACAACATTTCGGGTATTTTGACAAATGAAGATTGTCAATATGTGTTTGTGGATACACCCGGTATTCATAAGCCTCAACAACAACTTGGACGTGTATTAAATAAGAATGCCTATTCGGCAATGGAAGATTGCGATGTGATCGGATGGATCGTGGATGGAAGTCAATCTTTTGGTACGGGAGATTCATTCATTTTAAAACGTATTGAAACACTCCATAAACCGGTTGTGTTGATCATGAACAAGATTGATAAACTTCCAAAGGAACAATTATTAAAACGCTTGATGTATTGGCAGAAACAATATGACTTTAATGATATTGTTCCTATCAGTGCTTTGGATAAAGACAATCTTGAAGAGTTGTTGAAGGTTTTCAAAGGCTATTTGCCAGAAGGCGAGCCGATGTTTCCTGAAGAAATGAAGTCAGATCATGACATCAACTTTAGAATGTGTGAAATCGTTCGTGAAAAGATCTTATTTAAAACGCATGAGGAAATTCCTCATAGTGTAGCGGTTATTTTGGAACGTAAAGAAAAACGTGGTAATCGCATGTATCTTCAAATGATGGTAGTTGTCGATCGTGAATCACAGAAGGGAATCTTGATTGGTAAACAAGCCAGTATGATTCGTTCAATTCGTCTAGATGCACAAAAAGAATTAAAAGATATGCTTGGATGCAGTGTGGATTTGGAACTATTTGTGCGTGTAGAAAAGAATTGGCGTAATCACGAAAACAAGATCAAAGAATTCGGTTTAGACGAATTAGAACAAATCGATGAAGACTAAGATTCAGGCACTCGTATTAAGTGTTAGTGAATACAAAGATAAGGATGGATTAGTCAAAGTATTGACTATAGATTCCATTTTAACTTTATACGCAAGAGGACTGTTCAAACCCAATTCTAAGAATTTGCGGCTTGTACAGCCCTTTTCTTATAATGAATTCATGATCGAAGATAAGACAAAAATGCCTTTATTACTACAAGGACAAACCATTCATTATTACTATCACATTCAAGAAGATCTATTTAAATCGAGTTGTTGTTTTGTATTGCACGATTTGATTTCTAAAACAAAAAAAGAAGAGAATCTATTTCATATCTTGCTGGATTGTTGGAACTCAGCCGACAAAGATTTAGACGATTTTTATTTCTGGGCCTGCATCATTTTAAAATACTGTATCGAACAAGAAGGAATTCAACCTTACGTAGATGGTTGCGTCCATTGTCAAAATACACGTGTTGAAACTTTATCTTTAAAAGATGGTGGCTTTTTATGTGAAAAGTGTAACCACAATCAATATCCTAGATGGAGTGTTGAACAATTAAAGAAATATCGTGCTCTATTTAAGTGCAAAGAAGAAAATTTAGAGTATGTAAAAGTTCATTTCAATTTCAATATGGACGATTTAATATATCTAGCCAAATGGATGGAATATCACTCTCACAAGAATTATCCAAGTATTCGTTTTTTAGAAAGTATTCGAGGTTTAAAATAAATGTTTCAAGAATTAGCGCTTCAAATCGCACAAAAAGCCCATGCTGGACAAGTCGATAAAGCAGGGAAGGATTATATCCTTCATCCAATGACTGTGGCTTCTTATATGGATACGGATACAGAAAAAGCAATTGCTTACTTACATGATGTATTAGAGGATACCGATGTGACTGTGGATGCATTAAGAAAGATATTTCCGAATGAAATTGTGGATACACTAATTACATTAACGCATAGAAAAGATGAATCTTATTTTGAATATATTCAAAGAGTATCGAAATCTAAACTAGCTAAAAAGGTAAAGGTTGCAGATCTTTTGCACAATCTAGATATCACAAGAATCAAAGAACCTACAAAACAAGATTATGAAAGACTAGAGAAGTACAAGAAATCGATTCTTTATTTAACAACGCATTAAGTCGATGTTCATAATTTCATGCTAATACGGAATCTATGTGTTTTACAAATTGACTATTTTTTTAAATGCCGTATAATTAAGGTGTAAGGTAATCATGCCTGAAAACGAGTGAGGTCCTACTATAGTGGACGATTAAAAACAAAGGGTTTTCGTTGAATGGAAATCCTTTTTCTTATATTAAAATAAAATGAATTATATAATAAATATCATATAAATATTTATATGATATTCATATATCTTTTATTTATGGATATGAATCTCAAAAAAGTACAAAAAAGAATCGATATATGTTATAATTGAATCAAATAATGATGAGGTAAGTTATGGCAAAATTAATGAATGAAGAATTTATGATTTACGATGTAGATTATGAATATAGAAAGTATTTGTACAATTATGATAATAGAGTGAATTTAAAGGCAAATCGTAGATATACTGGAATTATTATTATTTTAGATCACTATAAATATTTTGTTCCATTAACGTCTCACCCTTTAAGAAATGATGGAAGAAAAAGAAATTCAAGAACAACTGTAGAAATATATGATGAACAAAATGAATTAATTGCAGCATTATTGATTAATAATATGATTCCAGTACCTGATAATTGTTTTGAACTTGTAGATATTCCTAATGATAAGGATAAAGACTATTTGAATAGTGAATATATTTATATTAGAAGGAGTGACGTTAAAAAGGAAATAATGTATAAAGCAGAGAAGGCGTATAGGCAAGTCAAACTGCATCAAGATGCATTTATGAATAGATTTTGTTGCGATTTTAATTTGTTAGAACGAAAATGCGATGATTATATTTGGAAGAAAAGTATTATTCGAGAAGACATTATTCATTATTTTGTCACACAATACATTTGAATTAGTTAATAAGACGATCTTAAAATGGAAAGGTCGTTTTTCTTTATGCCTTGTCTTTGGATTTAGTCTAGAAATTTGTTGATAAATGGGATATAATATGAAAAGTGTATCCTTTTGTCTGTATACATGAAAGAAATGAGGTAAATAACATGAACGAAAAGACATTCAATGATGTAGTAAATCACATGAAAACCTCTGGATTTGTTTACCAAGGTTCAGAAATTTATGGTGGTTTGGCAAATACTTGGGATTTTGGTCCTTTAGGCATTGAATTAAAGAACAATATTAAAAATGCATGGTGGAAACGTTTCATCCAGGAAAGTGAACACAATGTAGGTTTGCAGAGTGCAATCCTAATGAACCCAAATGTTTGGGTTGCCAGTGGTCACGTTGGAGGATTCAGTGATCCATTAATGGATTGTAAAGAATGTAAGAGCCGTTTTAGAGCGGATCAATTGATTGAAGAAGCAAGCAATCACACAGTAAACTGTGGTGGTATGTCAAATGAAGACATGGAAAAATATATCGCTGAACATGAAATCACATGTCCAAAATGCGGAGCTAAAAACTTCACAAACATTCGTCAATTTAACTTGATGTTCAAAACATTCCAAGGTGTATTAGAAGATGCGAAGAGTACAATCTACTTGCGTCCAGAAACAGCACAGGGTATTTTTGTAAACTTTAAAAACGTACAAAGAACAATGCGTAAAAAATTACCATTCGGTATTGGACAGATTGGTAAGAGTTTCCGTAACGAAATCACACCAGGAAACTTCATTTTCCGTACACGTGAATTCGAACAGATGGAATTGGAATTCTTCTGTAAACCAGGTACAGATTTAGATTGGTTTGAATACTATTGTAAAAACTGTGTTCAATTCTTAAAAGACTTAGGTATCAACGAAGAAAACGTTCGTTTACGTGCACATGATCCTGAAGAATTAGCACACTACTCAAATGGTACAAGTGATATCGAATACCACTTCTCTGAACCTATCGGATGGGGTGAATTATGGGGTATCGCAGACCGTACTGACTTTGACTTAAAAGCACACCAGACAACTTCTAAACAAAACTTAGAATACTTTGATCAAGAAGCTAACGAAAAATACATTCCATACGTTATCGAACCAAGTGTCGGTGTTGAACGTTTGATGTTGGCAGTGATGTGTGAAGCTTACCAAGAAGAACAATTGGAAAATGATTCTCGTGTCGTTTTAAAATTACACCCAGCATTAGCTCCATATAAAGTAGCTGTACTTCCACTAAGTAAGAAATTATCGGATCAAGGTGATGAAGTATTCGCTAAATTAGCTAAACACTTTAGCGTAACCTATGATGATGCTCAAAGCATTGGTAAACGTTACCGTCGTCAAGATGCGATTGGTACACCATTCTGTGTAACTGTTGACTTTGAAACTGCCAACGATGGATGTGTAACTGTCAGAAATCGTGATACTATGCAACAAGAACGTATCGCTTTAGATGACCTTGTTTCATATATTGAAAAAAGAATTGAATTTTAATGAGCTGGATATCAGAAGAGGATATAAAGGCCATTCGTCAGCAGGCCGATATTGTTGATGTGATGTCCCGTTATATCACATTAGAAAAACAAGGCAAAAATTATAAAGCCATTTGTCCATTTCATGATGATCACGATCCAAGTTTATCGATTTCGACCGATAAACAAATATTTAAATGTTTCGTATGCGGTACAGGAGGAAATGTCTTCACATTCGTTCAAAAAATTGAAAACATTTCTTTTCTAGAAGCCGTTTGTAAGGTTGCTGAACTGATACATTATCCACTACATTTGGATAAGTCTCAGTTTCAATCTAAGGTTGATCAAAATCAGCCTTTATATGACTGCATTCAATCGTATATTCGCTTTTTAACATTTGAGTTAGAGAGTGAAAATGGCGAAAGTGTAAAAAGGTATTTAAGTCAAAGAAAAATAAATGAAGATATTATAAAAAGATTTGAGATTGGGTATGCACCTGAATCGAGTCGTAGTGTGAAGTATCTCAAGGCAAAAGGTTTTAACGAACAAATACTAACAGATACAGGTTTAATTCGTACTCACGATCTAAATACCTATGCCGTATTCGACAATCGATTGATGATTCCCATTCATGATGAAAAGGGAAATCCCGTTGGATTTACGGCCAGGCGCCTAAATGAAGATAGGGATGTAGCCAAATATATCAATACTTCTGAAACAAAGATCTATCACAAGGGCAATTTGATTTTTAATTATCATAGAGCCAAAGAATTTGCGAAAAAGAACAAGCGATGCATATTGGTCGAAGGGGCTATGGATGTCATTGCCTTTGAAAAGGCCGATATTCATGAAAGTATTGCCTGTTTAGGAACGGCTTGTACAAAAGAACAAATGGCGTTATTAAAACGCTTAAACGTTCCTTTGGTTGTCTGTTACGATGGGGATAAAGCTGGTAAAGCAGCGACCTATAAGTTTGGAAAGTTAGCTGTCGATTACGGATTGAACTTTTCCATAGTAAAAAATACAACCGGTAAAGATCCCGATGAAATCTTTAATGAACTCGGAAAAGATGAACTCTATTTATCCGTTCATAAAACTGTTTCATTTGTAGAATTTTTATTGGATTATTTACCGAACCAATATGATTTAGACAATTACGAGGATAAGAAAAAATTCACATCGGAAATGCAGTCTTTCATTGAAAGAACATGCACCGACTTTGAAAAGGCCGATTATTATTCTCGTATCAAAGATTTGACCGGATTTGATTTATCACATCAAAATCAAAATATTCCGGTATCCAAAAAAGAATCCAGAAATAATGCGGCTGTGGTTCGAAATATAGAGCCATTAAAAAATGGAAGAACACTTGCCGAACACGGTGTTTTATGGATGATTCTAAACAGTAAACTTGCGGCCGATCAATTCAAAGATCAGATTGGTTTTTTCCAAGATCCAGTCTGCGAAGAATTGTCATTATATTGTTACGACATGTATCGAAATATGGACCACATCGATTTTGATGTACTCATGAGCTACATTGAAAAAGAGGATGTCCGTAATTTGTTAGTAAGCCTAATGGAAAATCCATTTCATGTTGATGGATATAATGAAGACTTCTTTAACGATAGTTTAATGAAGATCAAAGAATGTACTTTACAAGCCCAAATTGACAATCTCAATGATCAGATCAAGAATGTGCAAGATCCGATGTTAAAGATTTCCTTGGCTAGTAAAAAACAGGAATTAATTATTCAACGAAATGAAATCTTACATCGAAAGGAAGGATGAAAGTATGGCAAATGAAAAATTAAAGTTTACGAGCTTAGAAGAGGCAAAAGAATTCTTACTAAAGAGTAAAGAAGAAAATGCCGATGTTTCCCAAAAACAATTCTTAGATGCGGTAAGTGCTTTAAATTTAGATGATGATACAATGGACGATCTATATAACTGGATCGACGAAAACTTAATCGAATTTATCGATGGGGAAGAATTAGATGAGGATGAAGTCTTAGACGATGATCTAAGTGATGAGGATTTAGACGAAGAAGATTCAATTGCGGAAGAAATTTCTCAATTGGAAAAAACATTCGCCAATGCATCTCATGCCAAAATCAATGACCCTGTTAAAATGTATCTAAAAGAAATTGGTCAAATCCCATTGTTGGATCCAAAAGAAGAGCCAATCATTGCGCGTCAGATCCAAGAAGGAGAAGAAGCCAAAGAAGCGATGAAAAACCCAGATTTAAGTGATGAAGAGAAAAAGAAACTCGCAAAAGTTATTGCGGATGGTGAACAAGCCAAACAAACATTGATTTCTTCAAACCTTCGTTTGGTTGTATCTATCGCAAAAAAATATGTAGGACGTGGTATGTTGTTCTTGGATTTGATTCAAGAAGGAAACTGTGGTTTAATCAAAGCCGTTGAAAAATTTGACTACACAAAAGGATTCAAATTCTCAACATATGCGACATGGTGGATTCGTCAATCGATCACTCGTGCCATCGCAGACCAGGCACGTACCATTCGTATTCCCGTACACATGGTTGAAACCATCAATAAACTAACACGTATTCAACGTCAATTGGTGCAAGACTTAGGTCGTGACCCATTGCCAGAAGAAATTGCTGAAAAGATGGAAAACATCTCGGCTGAAAAAGTTCGTGAAATCCAGAAGATTGCCTTAGACCCAGTTAGCCTAGAAACACCAATCGGTGAAGAAGATGACTCTCACTTAGGTGACTTCATTGAAGATAAAGATACATTATCTCCAGATGATTACACAAATAATCAATTGTTAAAAGACGAAATCAATGCTGTTCTACAAGGACTTACAGAACGTGAAGAAAAAGTATTGCGTTTGCGTTTTGGCTTGTTAGATGGAAGAACACGTACACTTGAAGAAGTTGGTAAAGAATTCAACGTAACACGTGAACGTATTCGTCAGATCGAAGCGAAGGCATTACGTAAATTGAAAAATCCAAATCGCTGCAAGCGCTTAAGAGATTTCGTAAAATAATGATACCTTGTTCTTCTCGAATTCAAGAAATATTAGAATGGGTGAATGGAGAGTGCATTGCGGACATTGGCTGTGATCATGCCTACGTTGTCTGCAACGCCATTCTGAATCACCAATCTAAAAAAGGCTATGCCTGTGATGTAGCCCAAGGCCCATTAAATAATGCCAAGAAAACAATCGTTGAGAATCACTTGTCCGATTTAGTATCTTGTCGATTATTAGATGGCATTCAAGGCTTAGAAAATGATGTAGACCAAATCATTATTTGTGGCATGGGAGGAAAACTGATTATCGATATCCTCTCAAAAGGAAATCTGTATCCTGGTTTACGCCTTTTATTATCCAGTCATAAAGATGATTATGCCTTAAGAGAGTATTTACACGAACATCACATTCATATCGTACGCGAAAAAATGATCTATGATCATGGACACTACTATCCAATTCTAGATTGTGTTTGTGCAGATACGAAACAAGAAGTTTCTAATTCTGAACTTTACTATGGTGTAAATATGCAGATGGATGAAACGTATGCATCGTATTTAGATTTTGAAGAGAATAAATACAAAAATATTTTATCCAAAGTCAATAAACCTGAATTTCTTGAAAAAATTGAATATATAAAAGAAATCCGTACTCAGAGAATGTCCTGAATACGGATTTTTGGTTTTTCAATATCCAAAGATAAATAATCCTTTACTTGATTCGTTAAATACGTTGGGGTACTTGCACCACTGGTAATCGCAATCGATGTATACATCTCAAAATCTTTCTTATCAATATCTTCAACCGTTTGAATCGAGAAGACATGTTGGATTCCAGCCTGCTTTCCAATATCTACAAGCTTTTGGGAGTTATTACTTGTAGGATCTCCCACTACGATCAAACAATCAACATCTTTTAAATCTAAGATAGCCTGTTGACGAACACGTGTGGCGTTACAGATTTCATCATGGAAGATGGCTGAAGGATATAACTTTTTGATTTTATCAAAAGTATCCTTTAATTCATAGATGGACATCGTCGTTTGATTGGTCACAAAGATTTTGGATGTACTTATATCTGGAATTTCTTTATGTGGCTCAATCAAATAGACATGTTCACTCATTGTATAAATGGATTCAGCTTCTGGATGTTTGTTCTTACCAATATAGAAAATGGTATAGCCTTCATCTAGATATTGTTTCACGATTCTTTGGGTTTGAAGTACAAACGGACAACTCGCATCCACTAAGACAAGTCCCTTTTCTTTGGCCTTTTCATAGACTTTAGGACTGACACCATGCGCGGTAAAGATGACGATACCTTCGTTGATTTCGTTTAATAATTCATAACGTGTTTTCGTCTTATCTTCAATCGTATCAATCG
>OIYR01000838.1_pt1 | contig 16589 bp, 8 predicted proteins | sample 1588221 | NCBI WGS metagenome assembly OIYR01 (sample SAMN03283292) | human gut metagenome | biome: human-associated habitat; material: feces | host: Homo sapiens | place: Peru | collected 2012 | reverse complement strand
AAGGCTGCATCGCGGATACGCTTACTTCTGAACGATAACTTTGGGAGAGCAAAGAAGCCCCTTTTTGTGTTTTGAGGTGACTGAAGCGCTTTCGTGGACGATAAAAACCGCCCGTGAAATCTCTAGAATCAGATTTTCGTTTGTAACAATTTCTTACCGTCAGTACAATATTTGCATGTGCCGAACATTGCTGTCAGGAGTGTATTACACGGCACAGCTGTTCGACGTCGCACTCGAAAGTGTCGCGGTTAATGGCACGGCTCTTTATCGCAGAGCGATAGTTGTAGATGGTGCGAGGAGTATAGAAGAGCAATGCCGCAATCTCCGAACTCTCCTTGACGCCCAACCTTATCAAAGCGTAAATGCGCAGTTCGGTGGTGAGCCGTCCCTTGTGTGGAGGCACAATCTGCTCGTCGGTCCGCAGCAGAGCGTTGAATTCGTCGACAAACGAGGGGTATAGGTCGAGGAAAGCCGTGTCGAAACTGTTCATGAACGTAGCCGCATCCTCTTCCGAAAGGCGCGACGACGATGCCGTATTGAGCAAGTCGTTGACCTGGCCTACCTTGATTTTGCGCTTCACAAGAGTCTCAAACTTGCTCAGACGGTCGATGTATTTGGCGCAAAGGTCGATGTAGAGCTTAGCCAGACGTTCGCGTCGGCTGTTGGTATCGAGCAATCGTGAGTTGAGAGTATTAAGCCTGTCGTTGAGCGATGACAGCAGGTTGTTGTTCTCAGACAGTTCGTGTCGGTGGCGTGCCAGCAGTCGGTTTTGCCGGCTGTAGAAGTATAGCAGCACTACAACGAACACGAATAGGATAGACACTCCGAGCAATGCGAAGCGCATGGTGTTGTTCTGTGATGACAGCTTTTCGCGATATGTCGACACGATGATGGGCAGTTTTTGCGAGATTTCAATGATGCGCAGTCGGTTGTTGTAGTTCTTGGCGTCGTCCATAGCAAAATTGATGTATCGCTCGGCGAGCAGAATATTGTCGTCGCCCTTCTTGAACAGATACATGGCAAGATCTTGCATGGCGAGGTTTTCGCGCGTACAGTTGAGCAGATCGCTGATGCATGCACGCAGCATGTACTCCTCATACTTGCTGTTATTGTTGTTGGCGCTGTAGTTGTTGGCAATGGCATACGATGCCATGGCATACCATCGCGACTCTACGGGGGCTGTACTCAGAGTCTTGAAGTAGTGCTCCAGGGCGCGCTTGTCGTCGCGTTCCACATATATAAAATACTCACCCCAGAAGAAATTGTAGTAAGAGTCGGTAGGGCGGAGCATCGTTACAGCCTGCTTAAGGTAATTGTTGGCACGCTCGTGATAGCGTGGCGAATAGTAATAGTCGTGACAGTAGTCAGCCCAATAGGTGTAGATGAAGTAGTAGGCTATGGTATAGTCGAACCGTAGTTCATTGTCGAGGTGTGTCGAATCAATCTCGTCGAGCAGCGCAACGGCTTCGCCATAGAGTCCGCCTACGCCCAGCAGCGACGCTTTCTCAATGCGGCATTTGTCGTGATGGAATTTGTCACCGATGCGGTCGGCAAGCGTTATAGCCTTGTCGGCATACACCATGGCAGAGTCAAATTGAAAAACGAAGTACTCATCGTACAGTTTGTCGTAAGCCGAAAGCAGTGTTTCGGGCTTTTGGCTTTTGTGTGCCATCGACTTGTAGAAGTCGATGCGTGCCTGCTTCTTGCCGTATATCTGCGTTATGTTGTCTATAATGCTGTCAATACGCTGTATAAGCTCGCCGGTGGTGTCTGCCATTGAGGAGGTGGCGGTGGCAATAAAGAGTATGATAATGGCTATGTAACGTTGCATAGAGTGAATTGTTTGTGGTTTCTATAGGTTTCTGCAAATTTACAAATTTTGCAGAAATAACATATTGGATGATTGCCTTTTTTGTGCATTCCTATCCATATTTTTCATTAATTCCCTTGCTTTGACAATATCATTGCTTTTCGGACGATGTACTTGGCAGTGTGAATGTGCTTTTATAAATATCTGATTATCATATTGTTAATATTTTATTTAGTCATAGACGTGTACTTATTGGGTACTTTAACGAACAACTTATGAAAATAAATTCTAAATTTGCAACCGTCAAAATGACTTAACAACTAAAAACTCAATAGTATGAACAAAACCAATCGAAAATGGATCAGCCAGATTGTTGCTTGTTCGTTTCTTGCAATGTTGCCCATGGGCGCATACGCACAGAACAACAAGACAATACATGGTGTAGTGAAGGATGCCAATGGTGAGACTATCATTGGAGCCTCCGTTGGACAAAAAGGCACTAAAAACGCCACTGTAACCAACCTTGACGGAGAATTCTCGATTTCAGTTCCCGACAATGCAGTACTCGAAATTTCGTACATCGGCTTCAACAACCAGCGTGTTGCCGTAGGTGGCAAGTCGTCGCTTGAAATCGTATTGACCGAAGATGTCCACAAACTCAACGAACTTGTCGTTGTAGGTTATGGCGTTATGAAGAAGAAGGACCTTACGGGAGCCGTAGGTTCGCTTGCCGCAAAGGACATGGAGAACTCGCCGGTGGCTAACATCGGACAGGCCATTCAGGGTAAGATAGCCGGTCTGCAGGTGGTGGACGCTGGCAAGCCGGGCGACAACGTCACCATCAAGGTGCGTGGTATGGGATCTATAAACAACTGTGACCCGCTCGTCGTGATTGACGGCGTGCCCACCGACCTCGGCATCAATGCCCTCAACATGGCTGACGTGGAGCGTCTGGACGTACTGAAGGACGCTTCGGCTACGGCTATATATGGTAGCCGTGGAGCCAACGGCGTAATCATGATCACAACCAAGAAGGGAAAGGAAGGCAAGGGAAGCCTTTCGCTTTCTGCCAACCTTGCCATACAGAACGCCACACGTACCCCCAAGCTGCTTAATGCCAGCCAGTACGCTGCGCTGAGCAACGACATGATGAACAATTCGGGCAACGCCGCCAACCCTGCATGGGCTGACCCGTCGGCGCTCGGCAAAGGCACGGACTGGGTGGACGAGCTGCTCCGTACCGGATATATGCAGAACTACACGCTCAGCTATTCAGGCGGCAGCGACAAGGCACATTATTATGTATCAGGCGGCATGCTCGACCAGACGGGCATCGTGAGAAGCGTCAAGTACAGACGCTTCACCTTCCAGCAGAACGCTGACGCGCAGGTGCTGCCATGGCTTAAGATGGCTTCCAACATCACCGTGTCTGCCGACCGCAAGCAGCAGGGCAGCTACGACCTGGGCAGCACATACAAGGCTCTGCCCGTCTTTGCCGTCAAGGACGAGAACGGCGAATGGACAGGACCTGAGGGCAACTCGCTTTGGTACGGCAGCGTGCGAAACCCAATCGGACCCACCACTACAGACCATAGCAGCACCAAGGGATATAATCTTCTCGGCAACATCTCGGCAGAGGTGTCGTTCACGAAGTGGCTCAAGCTGAAGAGCACGTTCGGACTGGACGCCAAGTTCTGGGATTATGACAGCTATACGCCCAAGCACGACTGGAAGCCGTTGCCCGTGGAGGAAAGCAGCCGATACAAGAGCAACAACAAGTCGTTCACGTATCTTTGGGACAACTATTTCCTCTTTGACCACACGTTCGCCAAGAAGCATCACGTAGGTGTGATGGCTGGTACGTCGGCGCAATGGAACGACTATGACTATCTCAACGCACAGAAGAACGTCTTCGCCTATGAGGGCGTGCACGAGATGGACAACGGCGAGAAGATGCATTCCATCGGGGGCAACGAGACGGAATGGGCTCTGATGTCTTACATGGCACGCCTCAACTATGAGTATGCAGACCGTTACCTGCTCACCGCCACCATTCGCCGTGACGGATCGTCACGCTTCGGCAGAAACAACCGTTGGGGTACGTTCCCCTCTGTGTCGTTGGCTTGGCGTGCTTCCGAAGAAGAGTGGTTCCCGAAGAGCAATGTTCTCAGCGACCTTAAGATACGTGCCGGATACGGCGTTACGGGTAGCCAGGCAAGCGTGGGCAACTACAGCTATCTGGCTTCGTACAACACCAGCGTCTATCCGTTCGGCAAGGCAGGTACAGAACAGTCGGCTCTCGTGTCCGCCACGCTTGCCAATCCCAATATCCATTGGGAGCAGGTGGCTCAGACCAACATCGGATTTGACGCTGCACTCTTCAATCAGCGTGCACACCTCACATTCGACTATTATATAAAGAACACGAGCGACATGCTCGTCAAGGCTTCCATTCCTATCACGTCGGGATTTGAGGACACAAGTACCACGTATACCAATGCGGGCAAGGTACGCAACACGGGTTTTGAGGTTTCGCTCAACACGCTGAACATCCAGGGACCGCTGCAGTGGGAGACGGGCATCGTCTATACGTACAACCGCAACAAGATAAAGAGCCTCAACAGCGACGTTCCTTACTATATCAATCAGGTAAACAACTCGTACGTCACGATGCTTGCAAACGATTTGCCCATCAACGTGTTCTACGGTTATGTCACAGACGGCATCTTCCAGAACGAGCAGGAAGTGAAGAACCACGCCATACAGACAGGTGCCGAACCGGGCGACATCCGCTTCAAGGACCTCAACAATGACGGCGTCATCAACGACAACGACCGTACGGTCATAGGCAATCCTAACCCTACACATATCTTCTCAATGAGCAATACGCTCACTTGGAAGGGGCTGGAGCTGTCGGTCTATCTGCAAGGTGTGGCTGGCAACAAGATTTTCAACGCCAACAAGATTGACCTCACGGGCATGTCGGCTGCATACAACCAGCTCAACGACGTGCTCTCACGCTGGCAGGGCGAAGGCACAAGCACCTCAATGCCGCGTGCCGTCTACGGCGACCCCAACCAGAACAACCGCATCAGCGACCGATATGTGGAGAACGGTGCCTACTTGCGCCTGAAGAGCATCTCGCTCTCTTACAATGTGCCGCAGCAGTGGCTCCGCGCCCTTACGCTCAGTTCGGCACGCATCACCTTCTCTTGCGAGAACGTAGCCACCATAACCGGATACTCCGGCTTCGACCCCGAGGTGGGCGTCAACGGCATCGACCTCTCAAGCTATCCTATCTCACGCACGTTCAATATCGGATTAAACCTAAACTTCTAACAAATTGAATCATTATGAAAAAGATATTTATTCTGGCTCTCAACATAGCGCTTGCAGGCTCGATGTGCTCATGCAGCGACTTCCTCGACCGTGAGCCAAAGAACACAGTCGACCCAGAGACGACGGTAGACGAGGACGTGGCTGTGTCGATGGCTAACGCATGCTACCGAACTCTTCAGTCGTCGAATATGTACAACCAGCGCCTGTGGACTCTCGACATCGTTGCGGGCAACAGCGTGGTGGGTGCAGGTGGCGGTACGGACGGCATCGAGACCGTCCAGGCTTCCAACTTCACCACACAGAGCGACAACGGCATGGCGCTCTATTTGTGGCGTTCGCCATGGGTGGGCATCGGACAATGCAACATCCTCATCAATGCTCTCGAAGGCAAGAACCCCGAGAAGGGCACCATTCTGGGACGATCGCTCGGCGAGGCTTACTTCCTCCGCGCACATTATTACTTCATTCTCGTACGTCTGTACGGTGGAGTGCCTCTGCGTCTTAAGCCGTTCAATCCCGGCGAGAGCACAGACATAGCACGTGCTTCAGTGGACGAGGTGTATAAGCAGATCATCGAGGACACCAACCGTGCTGCAGAACTGCTGCCTGCCAAGAGCCAGCTGGACGATGACAATCTCGGACGAGCCACAAAGGACGCTGCCTACACCATGCTCGCCGACATTTACCTCACTCTCGCTCCTGACAATACTGAATATTATCAGAAGGTGGTGAGCCTGTGCGACGAGGTGACGGCTCTCGGCTACGATCTCAGCCAATGCACGTACGAGTCAAACTTTGATGCTACCGTAAACAACGGACCTGAGTCGATTTTCGAAGTGCAGTTCTCAGGCAATACCGAGTACGACTTCTGGGGAAACAATCCCCAGTCAAGCTGGCTGTCTACGTTCATGGGACCGCGCAACTCCAACTTCGTGGCAGGATCATACGGATGGAATCAGCCTACGGAAGAGTTCATGTCGCAGTATGAGGAGGGCGACAAGCGCAAAGACCTCACCGTACTGTACGAAGGATGTCCTGACTTTGACGGTATGGCATACAAGAGCAGCTATTCCACAACGGGCTACAACGTACGCAAGTTCCTCGTATCGAAGAGCGTATCACCCGAATATAACACTAATCCAGCCAACTTCGTGGTTTATCGTTATGCCGACGTGCTGCTGATGAAGGCGGAGGCTCTTAATGAACAGGGCAAGACTTCTGAGGCTGCCGAACCGCTCAACATCGTACGCCGTCGTGCCGGTCTGCCGGATGTGAGCGGACTGTCGCAGGAGGCTATGCGCGAGAAGATCATACACGAACGCCGCATTGAACTGGCGTTTGAGGGCCACAGATGGTTTGACATGATACGCGTGCAGCATGGCGACTATGCCGTGAAGTTCCTCAAGTCCATCGGAAAGTCGCGCGTCACAAAGGAACGCCTGCTCTTCCCCATCCCGCAGACGGAGAGAGACGCCAACAAGCTGATGACACAGAACCCCGGATATTAAAGGTCAAGAAACATTATAAACAATAAAAAAAGAATCAATATGAAACGATATATAAATTGCATTCATAGTCTGTTGGCTCTTCTTTTCATCGGCTTTGCCCTCTCCGCTTGCTCTGACCAGGACTACACCGAACTGGACAAAGGACGCGACCAGCTGACAATCACGGCTGACCAAGCCCTGTCCGCTCTGGAAGAGACCAGCCATGCAAGTGACGCCGTCACCCTGAACTGGACCACCGGCAACAATTACGGTACCGGCAACCGCATCAGCTATCGTCTGGAGCTGGCTAAGGCTGGCACCGACTTCGCCCAACCTTACGTGGCTGTGGACGAACAGACGCAGACTTACACGTGGAGCGCCAACGTGGAGAATCTTAACAACATCATTCTCGACAAGATGGGAGGCACCGTTGGCACACCCATAGACATCGAAGCACGCGTCACTGCCATAGTCAGCGGCGCGGAAGAGACACAGACTGCCACCACGCAGTTCACCGCTACACCGTACGAACCGGTCACATCCACATTGTATATTATAGGTAGCGCTGCTCCAAACGGATGGAGCGCCGACAATGCATCGGAGATGACACGCACCACCAACGGCCTCTTCACTTGGGAAGGCAAGCTAAATAGCGGCGAGATAAAGTTCATAACCACTCTCGGACAGTTTCTGCCTTCATACGGACGCGGCGACAACGGTGCTCCAGTGCTCCGCACAAGCGACGACCAACCCGACGAGAAATGGACCATCGACGAAGCACATGACTATAAAGTGACCGTGGATTTGCTTGCTGCTACAGTCAGCATAGAAAAGACAGAGGGCGTAAGCCCTGCCTTTGACCAGCTCTTCTTCGTAGGCAATGCCACAGGTTGGGGCTTTGAAGCGATGACAAGAGACGCTCTCGACCCATTCCTCTTCCGCATGGGACGCTACTTTGAGCAGGGTGTTGGCGGCGATTTTAAGTTCGGAACATCCATGAACTCATGGGAGAACATGTATAAAGCCACACAGGCAAACGCTCCTTACACAGACCAGAGCATGGAATTCGTATCTGGATACGATCCCGACAACAAGTGGAACCTACAGGACAGCGAGACTGGCAAGGCTTATAAGATATGCGTTGACATCCGTTCGGGCAAGGAGCGCATGATGATGAAGGTATTCAATCCCTACGAGATGATTTATCTTGTGGGCGACGCCGCACCCAACGGATGGGATCTTGGCAACGCCACACCGATGACAGCAACGGAGAGTCCTTATGTATTCACATGGACTGGTCAGCTCAACGCCGGCGAACTGAAGTTCTCTTGCGACAAGCAGAGCGACTGGAACGGAGCGTGGTTTATGCCTTCTGCTCCCGACGCCGAACCAAAGGGCACTGCCGAACAGGCGCTCTTCATCAACAAGAGCGACGAAACGCTCAAGTCACAGTATCTGACGGTGAACGTCGGCGACCTCGACTATAAATGGAAGATCACGTCGTCTGGCACTTACACCATCACACTGGACCAGCTCAACGAGACCATCACTATCTCAAAAAATTAACATTCTAACAAAAACATAAGATGAAAATGAATGCATTGCTAATAGCGCTGCCCCTATTGATAGGCTCATGCAGCAACGATAACAATAGCTATAACGACCCCGCTACCGTTCCGACGGACATCATACAGACCGTGGTGAAGACCACATCCAACCTCTCCATCGGCGTCTCCACTGACAAGGCGGCGTACAAGCCCGGCGAGACGGTGCGCTTCACGGTCACGGACGGCACGCTGCCATCATCGGCACATGTGCGCTATCGTCACGGTGCGGACGTCATTGCGGACGAGAACATCGCATCAGCATCGTGGACATGGACTGCTCCGCAGGCTGACTACACTGGCTATATGGCTGACATTTACACCACAGACGCCAACAACCAGCAGACCATCTACGCCACTATCGGCGTGGATGTGTCGAGCGACTGGGCACGATTCCCGCGCTATGGCTTCATTGCCTCTTACGGAAACGACCGCACTTCGGACGTGATTGCCTCCGAACTGTCACTGCTCAACCGCTGCCATATCAACGGTCTGCAGTTCTATGACTGGCAATACAAGCAGCACTGGCCGCTCGGCGGCACTCCCGACAATCTGCTCGAGAACTACAAGGACATTGCCAACCGCGACAACTACACTTCTGTGGTGAAGGACTACATCGCACAGGCTCACTCGTTCGGCATGAAAGCCATGTTCTATAATCTCTGCTTCGGCGTCTTTGACGACGCCAAGGCTGACGGCGTGGGCGACCATTGGTATATATACACCGACCAGAACCACTCGAAGTGCGACCGCCATCAGTTGCCGTCCGACTGGAAGAGCGACATCTATCTCGTCAATCCGTCTAACAAGGACTGGCAAAATTATCTCGCAGACCGCAATGATGACGTGTATAAAGCGCTCGACTTCGACGGCTTCCACATCGACCAGCTTGGCGACCGTGGCACCGATTACGACTATTATGGATCGCAGGTGAATCTGCCCAACGGCTATGCATCGTTCATTCGCGCCATGAAGGAACGCCAGCCCGACAAGCGTCTGGTGATGAACGCCGTGAGCAACTATGGCTCGGACAAGATTGTTTCCACCGGATGCGTTGACTTTATGTACACTGAGTTATGGGATAGCGAAGGCAAGTTCAGCGATCTCCACGACATTCTGAAAGCCAATCGTCTGTATTCAGGCAACAAACTCGGACAGGTGTATGCCGCATACATGGACTACGGACACAAGAAGCCGGAGTTTAACACTCCCGGTGTGCTGCTCACAGACGCCGTGATGTTCGCTCTCGGAGCATCACATCTCGAGCTTGGAGCCGGACATATGCTCAGTTCAGAATACTTCCCGTATGCCGATGTGAAGATGAACGACGAGCTAAAGAAGCAGATTGTGGCTTACTACGACTTCCTCACAGCCTACCAGAACCTGCTTCGCGACGGTGGCAGCGAGACTCAGGCAGACATTGCAGCAGCCAAGTCGGTGGTAACCATCAATGCTTGGCCGCCCGTTCTCGGCAATGTCACGGCATACAGCAAGAACATAAATGGCAAGCAGGTGGTGAATCTGATAAACTTCCGTCAAGCCAACAGCCTCAGCTGGCGCGACATGGACGGCACAATGCCGGAACCGGAAGCCGTGGATAACCTTACACTAAGAATGCGTGCCAAGAACGTGAAGAAGCTGTGGGTGGCATCGCCTGACCAACTCGGTGGCGCTCCGCAGGAACTGCAGTATCGTCAGGAAGGCGACTTCGTAGTGTTCACGGTGCCGCAGCTGAAGTATTGGACAATGATAGTAGCAGAATAAACAAGCACAAAAGATGAAGAAAACATTATTTACAGCCCTCGCGCTTGCCCTCTCGTTCGGGGCAAACGCGCAGACAGTGACCTCGCCTGACGGCAACGTATCTGTGAAGTTCTATCTGCAGGACGGACGCCCAACATACGAGATGACTTACAAGAAGAAGGAAGTGATACGTCCGTCGCATCTCGGACTGGAACTGGCGAAGGACAAGCACGCCTCCAACGGGACGAACGAGCAGGACCTTATGGACGGCTTTACGGTGAAGGACACACAGACTGCCACCTTCGACGAGACATGGCGTCCGGTATGGGGCGAGACTGCCACCATACGCAATCACTACAACGAGCTCGCCGTAACGCTCAATCAGGCTTCCATGCAACGCGACATACGCATCCGCTTCCGCGTATACGACGACGGCATGGGACTGCGCTACGAATTTCCGCAGCAGCAGAAGCTCAACTATATAGTAGTGAAGGAAGAGCACACGCAGTTTGCAATGACGGGCGACCACACCGCCTACTGGATTCCCGGCGACTACGACACGCAGGAGTATGAGTACAACATCACTCCGCTTACGGGCATACGTGAAGTGATAGCCAAGAACCGTGAGGCTTACAAGAGCAACTCGTCTACAACAGTATTCTCAGATACCGGTGTGCAGACTTCGCTGCAATTGAAGACCAACGACGGCCTGTACATCAACATACACGAAGCCGCTTGCTTGGATTATCCGACAATGCACCTCAACCTCGACGAAAAGACTTTGACCTTCGAGTCATGGCTTACGCCCGATGCCGTGGGCCGTAAGGGATTCATACAGACACCGTTCAACACGCCTTGGCGAACAGTAATGGTGAGCGATGATGCCCGCGACATGCTCTCGTGCAAGCTTACGCTCAATCTTAACGAGCCTTGCAAGATTGAGGATACTTCGTGGATTCATCCTACAAAGTATTGCGGTGTGTGGTGGAACATGATTGTTGGCACCAAGACATGGAGCTATACCAACGACCTGCCGTCGGTTCGTCTCGGTGTGACCGACTACAGCAAGTGCAAGCCCAACGGCACACATGGTGCAACAAACGATGAGGTGAAGCGCTATATCGACTTCGCTGCAAAGAACGGTTTGCAGCAAGTTCTGGTAGAAGGATGGAACGAAGGATGGGAAGACTGGTTCGGACACCAGAAGCTCGATGTCTTCGACTTCGTGTCGCCTTATCCCGACTTCGACATAAAGATGCTCAACGACTATGCCCATTCTAAGGGCGTTAAGCTGATGATGCACCACGAGACATCTTCTGCAGCACTCAATTACGAGCGCCACTTGGAGGATGCTTTCCGCTTGATGAACAAGTATGGTTATGATGCCGTTAAGACCGGATACGTCGGCGACATCATTCCGCGAGGCGAATATCACTACAGCCAGCTGATGAACAATCACTATCAGCGTGTCATTGAGGCTGCCGCCAAGCACCACATCATGGTAAATGCTCACGAGGCAACACGTCCTACGGGCATCTGCCGCACATGGCCTAACCTCGTAGGCAACGAGAGTGCACGCGGTACGGAGTATGAGGCATTCGGCGGAAACGTAGCTTACCATACCGTGATGCTTCCGTTCACCCGTCTGCAGGGTGGTCCGATGGACTACACACCGGGCATCTTCGAGACACGTCTCTCCGAGTGGAGCCAGAACAAGAGCTTCGTTCACACCACACTCTGCGGTCAGCTCTCGCTCTATCTCGTCATGTACAGTCCGCTGCAGATGGCTGCCGACCTGCCCGAACACTACGAGAAGTATGACGACGCATTCCAGTTCATTCGCGACGTGGCTTGCGATTGGGACGACTCGAAGTACTTGGAGGCAGAGCCTGCCAAATACATCACCGTAGCACGCAAGGCAAAGGGAACAGACAACTGGTTTGTAGGAGGCAAGACAGGCGAAGAGGCTCGCACCGCTACAGTGCGTCTCGACTTCCTCGACAAGGGTCGCAAGTACGACTGCGCTATCTACCAGGACGCCAAGGATGCCGACTATGAGCATAATCCCAAGGCTTATCAGATTCTGCACAAGACCGTCAAGAAGGGCGATGTGCTGAAGATTAAGGAGGCACGCGGCGGCGGTTTCGCTGTTTCGCTTATTGCTAAATAATAACAATACACTACGCTACTGACATGAACAGAAATTATTTGTTTACGGCATTTTTTGCCGCAATGCTTACATTGAATGCCAATGCTCAGGGGCGCTTTAATGAGATGGAATACGGCAAGACACAAACCGTATTCCATCTCAACGCGTCTTCTACCCCCAAGCTCCGCATATACAAAAACGGACAGGGAGGCAAACCCGTCAAGACCGTAAAGATGCGGGCTATAGGCAACGACCGTTGGGAAGCCACTGTCAAGGGCAACCTTGGTGGCATGTTCTACACCTTCGACATCGGCAAGGGCGAGTGTCCAGGCACGTTTGCCAAGGCTGTAGGCGTAAACGGCAATCGTGCAGCCATACTGAATATGGCTGACACCAATCCCGAAGGATGGGCTGACGACCGTCGTCCGGCTCTTGCGTCGCCTGCCGACCAGGTTATCTACGAGCTTCACATGCGCGACTTCTCTATCAGTCCCACTTCAGGCATGCAGCACAAGGGCAAGTATCTGGCTCTTACAGAACCTCGCGCCATAGCCTATCTGAAGAGTCTCGGCATCAACGCCATCCATTTCCAGCCTCTATTCGACTATGCTTCTGTAGACGAGACGCAACTGCACCGCCCACAGTTCAACTGGGGCTACGACCCGAAAAACTATAATGTGCCCGAAGGAAGCTACTCGACTGACCCATACACACCGGCAGTGCGCATACGTGAGTTCAAGACAATGGTGCAGGCATTGCACAAGGCTGGCATCCGCGTTATCTTCGACGCCGTTTATAATCATACGTTCGACATCGAAGGCAGCAACTTCCAGCGCACTTATCCCGATTATTATTATCGCAAGACAGCCGACGGTCGTTACTCAGACGGTTCAGGTTGTGGCAACGAGACGGCATCGGAGCGTCCGCTGATGCGCGAGTTTATGATTGAGAGCGTGAAGTACTGGATCAAAGAATTCCACATTGACGGATTCCGATTCGACCTTATGGGCGTTCATGACATCGAAACGATGAACCAGATACGTGCCGCTGTCGACGCAATAGACCCTTCTATTTATATATATGGTGAGGGATGGAGTGCCGGAACGTGTGCCTATCCGCAGGAGAAGCTTGCCATGAAGGCTTCAACCTACAAGCTTAACGGCATCGGAGCGTTCAGCGACGACATGCGCGACGCTCTTCGCGGTCCGTTCTCCGACGACACCAAGGGAGCTTTTCTTGCCGGAATAAAGGGCGAGGAGGAGAGTCTGAAGTTCGGAATAGTTGGTGGCATAGCCCATAATCAGGTTGACATGACTCGTGTCAACTACGATAAGAAGCCTTGGACCAACGAGCCAACGCAGCAGATAAGCTATGTAAGCTGTCACGACGACATGTGTCTGGTAGACAGATTGAAGGCGAGCGTGCCCGGACTGAAAGATATGACACGCAGCCAAGCCGAACGACAGGCAGAACTGATACGCCTCGACCTGCTTGCACAGACGGCTGTGTTCACGTCGCAGGGCGTGCCCTTCATGCTGGCAGGCGAGGAAATGCTGCGCGACAAGAAAGGCGTGCACAACAGTTTTTCGTCACCCGACAGCATAAACGAATTCAACTGGGACAATCTGAAGCAGTATCCGCAGGTGTTTGAGTATTATCGTGGCTTGATACAGCTTCGTAATAATCATCCCGCATTCCGTCTTGGCAAGGCTGAAGCCGTGAGAGAGCATCTGGAGTTTATTGCCACCGATGATTGTCTTGTGGCTTTCCGATTGAAGAACCTTGAAGGTATCGACTCATGGAAAGACATCATCGTGGTGCTCAATGCCAACAAGGAGACTAAGACAATAGCCATACCCGAAGGTGAATACACCTTAGCCTGCTGCAACGGAGTGATAAACGAGCAGGGCATCGGACTCTCGTTCAATTCCAGTGAGGCTAAAGTCAATGCGCAGTCGGCATTGATACTGTACAGAAAGTAATAACTAATGTTTTAATGCTAAACCTAATCAGATAATGAAGAAAAAACTTGTATCGTTAATGATGCTTATGAGTGCAATGAGCTTGAACGCTGCGGTGACAGTCGACCGCATCGAACCTACCAACTGGTATGTAGGTATGAAGGATGCCTCGCTGCAACTTATGGTGTACGGCAAGGATGTGCGCAACGCCGATGTGGAGGTGAATTATCCCGGAGTGCGTATCGATTCTATAGCACGACTCGACTCGCCCAACTATCTGTTGGTATACCTCAACCTTGAGGGTGCGAAGGCTGGCGAGTTGACAATGAGTTTCAAGCAGGGCAAGCAGACCAAGAAGGTGAAGTATCTGCTGAAAGACCGCGCTATGGCGGGCGACAAACGCATTGGCTTCAGCAACGAAGACGTGCTGTATATGCTCATGCCCGACCGCTTTGCCAACGGCAACACTAAGAACGACGCTTTCAAGACTATGCGCGACAAGACTTGCGACCGCACTGCCCCAAGTCTGCGTCACGGTGGTGACCTTGAAGGTATTCGCCAGCACCTCGACTACTTCAACGAGCTTGGAGTAACGGCGCTGTGGTTTACACCGGTTCTTGAGAACGACAGTCCGAGCAATGGCGTGAACTCAACCTATCATGGTTATGCCACTACCGACTACTATCGTGTAGACCCACGTTTCGGTACCAACGACGAGTATAAGCGTCTTGTAGACGAGGCTCACAGCAAAGGTCTGAAGGTGGTTATGGACATGATTTTCAACCATTGCGGATTCGACCATCCATGGGTAGCCGACATGCCATCGAAGGACTGGTTTAACGCTCCCGAATGGCTCTCGCCCGAATATCAGACAGCCGAGCATCAGAAGAAACTGGACACCATGGACGGCGATGCCAAGGTCAACGACAAGTATCTGCAGACCAGCTATAAGCTTACACCGGTGCTCGATCCGTATGCAAGCAAGGTAGACTTGCGTGAAACAGTAGACGGATGGTTCGTGCCTACAATGCCCGACCTCAACCAGCGCAACCCTCACGTGATGAAGTATCTGATTCAGAACAGCGAGTGGTGGATAGAGACAGTCGGCATAGACGGCATCCGTATGGATACATATCCGTATGCCGACCGCGACGGAATGGCACTGTGGATGAAGACACTCGACAAGGAATATCCCAACTTCAACACCGTCGGTGAGACATGGGTGACCGAACCTGCCTATACGGCAGCATGGCAGAAGGACAGCAAACTGTCCGACAAGAACAGCTATCTGAAGACTGTCATGGACTTCGCCTTCTTCGACCGTATCAATCAGGCTAAGCATGAGGAGACCGATGATTGGTGGAACGGCATGAACCGCATATACAACGTGCTGTGCTACGACTACCTTTATCCCAACCCAAAGAGCGTGATGGCGTTCGTGGAGAACCACGACACCGACCGATTCTTAGGAGAAGGCAAGGATACTCTGGCTCTTAAGCAGGCGTTGGCGCTGCTGCTGACCATCAACCGCACTCCGCAGCTATACTACGGAACTGAGGTGTTGATGAACGGAACCAAGAGCGTTACTGACGGCAACGTGCGTAAGGACTTTCCTGGAGGTTGGGCTGACGACAAGCAGAACGCCTTCACGGCAGAAGGACGTACCAAGGCGCAGAACGATATGTTCAGCTGGACAAGCCGACTGCTGCATTGGCGTCAGGGCAACGAGGTGATTACAAAGGGCACACAGACCCAGTTCTGCTCACATAAGGGCATTTACGTAGTTGCACGCCAGTATAACGGCAAGAGCGTAATGACCGTTATCAACGGAAAGAACCAAGCTGCCGAACTCGATGTGAAGCGTTATGCCGAGATAATAGGCGATGCCCAAAAGGCTGTTGACGTTACAACCGGTCGCAATGTCATAATCAGTCATAACGTGAAATTACGTCCGCGCCAGACCATGGTATTGGAGTTTTGATGTACAATATTTGCATTTCTAACGCTCAATACTGCGAGTTGAACGCGCAAGAAGATCTTTAGCTCGAAATTCTCGAGCTTTGAGCGTGCAGAACTTAATTCGTTTATAACCAGAATGTTATAACTATGACGGGGCAAGGTGAGCAAAAAGCTAAACCTTAAAAGGACTCCTTTTTTTTCCAAAAGGACAACTATTGCCCTCCAATAGTACTCCCGTTGCATTGCATTTAGGGCTTCTTTGCCTTCCAAAAGGACTACATTTGGAAGGCAAGGAAGCCCTAAATGGTATGTAGAGAGGACACCTACCCCTCAAAAACTATAAAAAACCGTTTCAGAAATCTCTAGAATCGATTTTTCGTTTGTAACACTTTTTTACTGCCTGTACGATATTTGCATTGTCCTTTTTAACGATTCTTATCGTACATAAATATCGCTACTCGTAAGCGTATCTACTGGCATCGCGGATACGCTTACAAAGCTCGCTTAATTTGCAGAAAAGAAGTCCCGTGCAAATTT
>OIYR01000837.1_pt1 | contig 16613 bp, 13 predicted proteins | sample 1588221 | NCBI WGS metagenome assembly OIYR01 (sample SAMN03283292) | human gut metagenome | biome: human-associated habitat; material: feces | host: Homo sapiens | place: Peru | collected 2012 | reverse complement strand
TTCATCACGCACATCTAAAATTCCATCGATTTTTTTGTTTAAACGAATCTCATCAATTTTCTTTACCAAGTTCGACTTGATTACTTCATAAGGAATCTCATGAATCACAATTTGTTTAATTGTACGTGTTGGTACAATTTCCACTTTCGAACGAATTAAAATACGTCCACGACCTGTTTGAAAGGCTTGTTTGATTCCATCAAGCCCCATCACGATGCCGCCTGTAGGAAAGTCAGGCCCTTTCACAAACTGCATCAATTCTTCTAATGAACAATCGGGATGTGAAATACGATAAATACTTGCTTGAACGACCTCATTTAAATTGTGAGGTGGAATATTTGTGGCATATCCAGCCGCAATTCCTGTAATACCATTGACTAATAAGTTAGGAAAACGGGCTGGAAGTACAGTGGGTTCCATCTTTTCATCGGAAAAGTTGGGTGCCCATTCCACTGTATCTTTATCAATGTCCTGCAACAAGAAATCACTGATTTTAGCTAAACGCGCTTCTGTATAACGCATCGCAGCCGCTGGATCATCATCGATAGATCCATTATTTCCCTGCATATCAATTAAAGGATTGGTAATCTTCCAATTTTGCGACATACGAACCATCGCATCATATACGGAGCTATCGCCATGAGGGTGATAGTTACCAATAACGTTACCGACTGTTTTTGCAGATTTATGATATGGCTTATTATAAGTATTCCCATCTTCATACATCGCATATAAAATACGTCTTTGTACTGGCTTTAAGCCATCTCTTGCATCTGGTAAAGCACGTTCTTGAATAATATATTTAGAATATCTGGCGAAACGATCCGCCATGATATCTTCTAAAGAATTCTTTAAAACATTATGTTTTACTTCTTTTTCTTTCACGCATTTACCTCCTTATAATCATCTTCTAGAGTAAATACGACATTGTCTTCGATCCAGTTACGACGAAGCTCTGCCTTATCTCCCATTAATTCAGTCACTCTTTTTTCGGCCATCATCGCATTTTCAATGGTCACACAAAGTAAAGTTCTTGATTCAGGATTCATTGTAGTATCCCAAAGCTGAGTGGCATTCATTTCACCAAGACCTTTATATCGTGTAATAGTGTAGCCATTTTTTAATTCGGCTTTTTTCTCATCTAATTCTTCATTTGTATATAAATAGTATTCTTTACCAGCCTTGGCAATACGATATAGTGGTGGCAAGGCAATATACAACATTTCATGCGTAATTAAATCACGCATATAACGATAGAAGAATGTCAACAATAAGTTTTGAATATGAGCTCCATCATCATCGGCATCGGTCATAATAATGACTTTATAGTAGTTTGAATCTTCTGCCGTAAAGTTTGCGCCTACGCCAGCACCTAGGGCATGGATAATGGTATTTAATTCTTCATTCTTTTCAATAGCTTCTAGACTTGCCTTTTCTGTATTCAACACTTTACCACGCAAAGGTAGAATCGCTTGGTATTTTGAATCACGACCCTGTTTTGCGGAACCCCCCGCAGAATCTCCTTCGACTAAGTATAATTCTTTTCTTCTGGCATCCTTACTTTGGGCCGATGCCAACTTTCCAGATAACACGCGTTCTGAACGATTCTTTCCTTTTCCATTACGAATATCGGCACGCGCTTTACGAGCTGCATTACGAGCTTGAGCTGCCTTAATAATCTTACGTACTAGAGCATTGGCAACCTCTTTATTTTCTTCCAAGAAGTAACGAAGGTTTTCCGATACCACAGTTTCTGTAGCTGGCTTAGCTTCTGGTGTACCTAACTTTTCTTTGGTCTGCCCTTCAAATTGTAGATAATCTTCTGGAATTGTCAGATTGATGACTAGTGTCAAACCTTCTCTGACATCATTTCCATCAAATCCTTTATCTTTTTCTTTTAAGAAACCATTCTTACGAGCATATTCATTAAAGACTTTCGTAAAAGCTTGTTTCGCACCTGTTTCATGCGATCCACCATCGCGCGTACGAACCATATTAGTAAATGAGAAAATGTTTTCTTGATATTCATCTGTATATTGGAAACATCCTTCTACAATGATCTGGTTACTTTCGCCTCTAAAACTGATTGGATCGTGCATTGGCGTATGATCTTGATTCACTTCTTCAATAAAGGCTTTTAATCCATCTTCATATTGGTAAACCACTTCTTTTTCTTCTTTACGCTTGTCGCGTACGATCATTTTTAACCCTTTTAGTAAGAAAGCATCTTCTTGGGCTCTTTCACAAATGGTTGAATATGAAAAGTGAACCGATTTAAAAATAGATGGATCAGGTTTAAAGGAAACAATACTTCCGGTATGATTGGTTTTCCCTACTTTTTCAAGCTTTCCAATCTTACTTCCCCCATCTTCAAAAGTCATACTCCATACATCTTTTCCATCATGTACCATAACTTTACACCATGTACAAAGTGCATTCACAACACTTGCACCTACACCGTGTAGTCCTCCAGCACTTGTATAGCCTCCATGACTTGTAAATTTACCACCCGCATGCAGAATGGTAAAAATAACTTGAAGAGTACTTACCCCTGATTTATGTTTTCCAACAGGCATTCCTCGCCCGTGGTCTTCTACTGTAACACTGCCATCTTTTTCGAGTGTAATTGTGATTTCATCGCCATAGCCATTTAAAGCTTCATCAATCGCATTATCAACAATTTCCCATACTAGATGATGCAGACCTTTTGAATCGGTAGATCCGATATACATTCCTGGACGCTTTCTAACGGCATCCAAACCTTCTAAAATAACGATACTACTTTCATCATATTGTTGTTTTGGCATACTATCCCTACTTTCCAACGTAATTTTTATTATATCAACAAATCAAAAAAAGTGCACATAAATTCCGTGAAATCCATCTCATTATATACGCTATATATACACTATTCATGTCAAATTAAAAAGGTGTTTAACACACCTCATTCTTAAACTTATATTTACCTTTACCATGCCCTGTAACAGGCTCAATTATCCCAACTTCTAACAATTTAGAAATCAAGTTAGATACAGCTGAACTCTTTAGCCCAACTAATACCATCATATCACTTCTACCAAATACTCGATTATACCCATATTCATCAAATAGAATTTCAATATAATGAACTGTACGTTTACTAAACTTTAAACTTCCAATGTCCACTTTTTTAGTTCCAATGTCCACTTTTTCGGTTTCAATGTCCACCTTTTTGGTTTCAATGTCCACTTTTTCTGTAAAATATCCACTTATATGCATTGTACGATTTCGAAGTTCATTCTTTTCATCCAATAATAGATTTCTAAGAAATAATTCTAAATATTCTGTTGTTTCATGAATATTTTTTTGTAGATTCGTATAATTTGCTCGAACAAGTGCATTTCTAAAATACCAAGCATTTTCTGCAAAAATATCATTTGTCACATTAAAACCAAGTGTACGTAAATATTTTATGAAAAAGACAGCCGTTGTCCTTGTGTTCCCTTCTTCAAACACATGAATTTGCCAAAGTCTTGAAATAAACAAGGCAAGATGATGAATAATTTCATCCATCATTAAATTTTTGTAACTAAATTCCTTTTCTTGAGAAAAATCATATTCTAAAGTGGCTTTTAATTGTGAAGCACTTCCATATACAACTGTAGCACCATCCAGTACCCATTCCTTCTTTGTGATATTATATGTTCTCATTTTACCTGCATGGTTATACATACCTTTGAAAAGTTTCTTGTGGATAGAAAGATATTCTAAAGGCGAAAATGAAAATGCTGTCTCTGATAATATTTGAGCAATACGCGAAGCTACTTTATCAGCCTCCTCAGTACGATCATCATCATCAGAAGTACTTGCAGGGCTTTCTTCATAATAAGTATCAATCAGGTTTTGCGCTTCTTTCAACGTAATCTTACCTTCAATATTCTTTATTGCAGTATCAATTAAATAGCTAGATGGCTTTAGACCATCTACAGCCTGAAGACCAATTGCCGTGCTCCAAACATATCCTCGATTCACAGTATCTAACTCTGATTCTTTAATATATTCTTTAAAAGGATCTCTTTCCATTTCAACGCCTCCTTTCTAATACACACCATATATTTTAACATATTTTTGAATTGAAAATCCTTTATATTTCTCCTGTCTATACTAGATCAGTATATATTTAATATCCACATTATTTATGTCAAATTATTATTTTTTACATCCAATTCTCGACTAAGTAGATCAAAACTGCTAAAATAAATTCCGAGGTGGAAGAGATGAAAACTATTTTATGTATTTTATTAGGTTACTTATTAGGATCTTTACCCTTCGCTTTGATCATTGGTAAAGTTTTCTATCATACAGACATTCGCCAATATGGCTCAGGAAATCTTGGTGGAACGAATGCAGGAAGAGTTCTAGGAAAGAAAGCTGGAATTTCTGTCATTGTGTTTGATGTATTAAAAGTCGTTCTTGCGATTGCGATCGCAACCCAAGTATCGAAAGTTGCCGGCATCTGGACAGGACTTGCCTGCTGCATCGGACATTGTTATCCAATATTCGCAAAATTCCATGGTGGCAAAGCCGTTAGTACAATGTTTGGCTTCTTGTTCTCTACAAGCATCTTCTTATTTCAAGACGCAAGCTACTTACTTGTACCATTCGGCATGTTTCTAGTTGTACTTTATCTATTTAAATATGTATCTTTGGCAAGTATGTGTGCAGCCATCGCAAGCAGCTTATACATTACGGCATTGATGTTAGGATTCAACGTGGAAAGTATTTCGGTTATTATCGCAAGCTGGCTAATGACAGTTCTTGTGATTTATAGACATCGTACAAACATTGATAAAATCAAAACAGGAACCGAAAACACAATTTCTTGGCTTTAGAAAGTTTTTTAAGAAACTTTCTTTTTTTTATGTCTTTTTCACATTGGAATCGTATCATAGTATGTATGAACTATTTATACTACGAATACAAATCCAGTACTGTGTGCACAGTTAAAGAAGATGAAAAGCTATACCACAAGAGTTTAAGCACGCAAAACTATTTAAACGAAAAATGCTTATTGAATGGATCTACCCTTAAAGGAAGACAAGAAGCCTTTGTCTATCAAATGAAAATTAAAAAATATATCCCTGTTGTCGTATCGATTTCAAGAAAGGAAATCTACTTTCCTAATAAATCAAAAAAAGCACATGACTGTATCTGGATCAATTATGCCAATATTCAAGACGTCACTTACTTTCAATCCACTTGCACAATCACATTTCATGATGGATCCACCCTAGATTGTGATCATCCTAAACGAATCCAACAAACGCTGAAACAAATTTTCCGCTATCTAAATAAAAACACACCGGATTAACCGGTGTATTAGTGGCAACCTCCACCACATGATGAACAATCATGTGAACAACTTGATTGTTGCATTTGTTCTTCATGACGAAGTGTATTTACGCCAAGACCCTCAATACATACTGTGGCATTATCAGCTAAATTTGATACTTCCACAATTGTACATGCAGGGAATGGTTCATCAACAAAGTTTTTGAATGTATTCAAGAATGCATCTTTATCCTCGATATTCTTTAAATACACAGTGAACTTCACAACATGGTGAAGCTGCAAACCATAGTTTGATAAAACATCAATTACCTTATTGATTGCTGTAATTGTTTGTTCCTGAATGCTTTCGCCAAGTCCAGTTTGACCACTTAAATAAAAGAAGTCTCCCAATTGAACCATATTTGAAACACAAGATGTTCCCTCTTGTTTTCCTGCTGATTTTAAAAATATATTCATAGTACTCAATTCCTTTCTTATCCTATTATATAGAATCTATCCCATCTTCTAAAGTGTTTTGCACTAAAATTTCTCTAGGCTTACTTCCTCTTGCAGGACCAATGATACCATTTGCCTCTAAAACATCCATCAATCGTGCCGCTCTAGAATAGCCCACAGAGAACTTTCTTTGGATCAAAGACGTACTTGCCTTTCTAGATGCGATCACAAAACGCTTCACTTCCTCATACAAAGGATCAGCCGTAACATTACCCGCTTCATTGCCTTGATTTTGTAAATCTTTTAATTGAATAAAGGCATCATCATACTTTGGTCTTGCCTGCGATTTGACATAATCACAAATATGATTGACCTCTTCATCCTTGATAAAGACACCCTGAATACGACGAGGACTCGTTTCACCATTTGGTAAATACAACATATCCCCATTTCCAAGCAAACGCTCAGCTCCAGCTTGATCCAAAATCGTTCTTGAATCGACAGCTTGCGATACCGCAAACGCAATACGACTTGGAATATTGGCCTTAATAACACCTGTAATAACGTCAACACTTGGTCTTTGTGTGGCAACAATCAAATGAATACCTGCTGCACGAGCCAGCTGTGTAATTCTTTGAATACTTGCTTCAACTTCTTTAGCTGCCACCAACATCAAGTCGGCCAATTCATCAATAATAATCACTATACGAGGCAACACTTTTAAATGATCATCATTATGCGATAATACATACTCATTATATGCCGTAATATTTCGCACACCCAATTCACCAAATAAGTCATAGCGACGATCCATCATTTCAACAACGACCTTTAACGCTTTATTCGCAAGATCTCCATCCGTAATAACCGGTGATAATAAGTGTGGTACATCATTGTATGGTGTAAACTCTACTTTTTTAGGATCAATCAAAACCAATTTTACTTCATCCGGTTTTGTACGCATTAAAATCGAAGAAATAATCGCATTGACACATACCGATTTACCACTACCCGTTGCACCCGCAATCAATAAGTGTGGCATACGATTTAATTCACCATAGACGTTGTTTCCCATTAAGTCTTTTCCTACACAGAAAAGTAACTTTTTATCCTTCATAGAATCCGGAATTGTACGCATCAAATCCTTCATCTGTACACTTGTCTTTTCAACATTTGGAATTTCAATTCCAACACTTGCCTTACCCGGAATCGGTGCTTCAATACGAATATCTTTGGCCGCAAGACCCATCTTGATATCATTTTGTAAGTTACTGATTTTATTGACACGAACACCAAGTTCCGGTTTGATTTCAAACTTTGTGACACTTGGACCAATATGAATCTGTACAAGCTTAGCCTCCACACCAAACTCATGTAAGATCTCAATCAGTTTTTCACCCTTTTCCTTTGCTGTAGTTACATTCGCATTGGATCTAGATTTTCTTTCCATATCTTCTAAAACATTCAATTTTGGAAGCTTATAGTTTTTAAAATCTGAATTTTCATCCGCAACATAATGTTTCGGTTCCACCTTTTCTACAACACCCTCGTTGACAACAGGAACCTCTTTTTTTGTCTCTGCAGGACTTGGTTCATCATCCACATCCACCATAAAGCTAGGTTTTCTTGGTTCTAAATCCCCAATAATCAAAGGCTCATCCGCTTCTTTTTCTTCATCCACTGGATCTGGTTGTACAGGCTTTACAGGATCCGCGTTAATAATTTGAAAACTTGATTCATTTGTATCTTCATCTTCAAAAATAAAGTTTTTACGATCAATCGAAACCGGTGTTTCCTTGATTGGCGCACTCTTCATTACTTTTTTAGGTTTTCTTTCATAACCCACAATTTTTTCATAACCAAACATTAAAATAGCTAGCACAAAAAACAATAGTACCATCACATAGCTTCCCGCATAATCAAACAATGACTGGAAGAAGCATAGTAATAAAACACCCATTAGACCTGCATGCGTTGAAAGATTACCTGTGATAATATTTCCAGCATTACCTAGCACAAAATCAAGCCCATAACTTCCTGAGTGTGGTTTAAACTCCATAATGGATGACATCAGGCTTAAACCAAGCACAAAAAATAAAATTCCAAACAAATATCTTTTTCTTAATGGCAAATATTCTTTGTGAAAAATCGCAACGCTACAAAAGACACATGTCATTAAAAACAATATATTTGTCAAGATTCCAAATAGAAATTCAAAGAAGTGATGTAAAAATGCACCTACAACTCCAAATTCTAAAGTCGCTATAAAGCTAATACATATCATACAAATAAGGAAACACAAACGAAATAAGTTTGAGTGCAACCAAGACGTTTGTGTTTTCTTTTTCGTAGATTTTCTTCGTGTTGTTTTTTTTCTGGCTTTTGCCATACTTACCCCACTTTCTACTTATTTAAGTTTATTTCCAAAATAACCGGTAAGATCATCGGTCTTTTTGCGGTTTGTTTATAAAGATATTTAGAAACCTTATCACGAATCAAGTTACGCGTTTCTAAATTGTCATACGTCTTATTCTCAACCGCCTCGTTGATCGTATCCTCCATGATTTTAGCTACATCACCCGTGATGTATTCTGCATCACGCAAATAAATCAAGCCACGACTTTGTACATCTGGACCATTAATGATCTTCTTTGTCTTTGCGTTGATACCAATGGCCAAGATCATAACGCCATCTGTACTTAAAGTCTCACGATCCTTTAATACGACACCCGCCATATCCCAGTTTTCTTTTCCATCGATCATCGTTTCATGAAGTTCTAATTCCATTGCACAAGAAACTAATTTACGATTTTCAAAAGTGGCAACCTGACCATTATCTAAAATGATGATACGACTTGGATCATATCCCATTTCAACCGCAATCTGCGAATTCATGTGTAATAAACGATATTCTCCCTTAATAGGAATATAGTATTTTGGTTTTGTAAGGAAGATCATCATCTTCAAATCTTCTTTACTAGGGTGCATACTCAAAACATTCTTATCTAAGACGATGATTTCACCCTCTTTTTTGTACATGTCATTTTCCATGCTTTTGAATTCATTTTCAACACCAGGCACAACTGGACTTGCGACCACAATGACATCATCCTGATCAAATACAATCGATTCTAATTCATTGTTGGCAATGTTGTTGATGGTTTTGAATAAAGATTTACCTTGTCCCGAAATAATGACGACAACATCTTTCATAGAATTATCAAAATCAGCTGGATCAATCACTAAAGAAGGATCCACTTCGTAACCAATTTCTTTTAATCGTCCTACTAAATCACGCAATTCTTTTGAATAGAATACCATCTTACGACGGCTTGCCATACAACAATCAATGATTTCCTGAATACGATATACACTTTGTGTATACACACTCACAAAGACACGCTTATTTTCATGTGTTTCTAAAACTTGTAAAAGCTTAGGGGAAATACGATGACTCGGAGAAGTGTGTCCACTTCTTTCTGCACCTTTACTTTCCTGCAACAAAACCAATACGCCTTCGTTACCAAGTTCTGAAATTGTTGTGAAATCGGCACGATATGCATCATCTAAATCATCATAGTCTTCAATAAATTCACCAGAATATACAATATAGCCTTGATCTGTACCAATCGCTAAACCAAATGTTCCTGGATAAGCATGCGTAATTGGGAAGAAGACAACTCTTCTTTTACCAATACGCTTTTTATCATTACGCTTTACAGAATGCACACGCACACCTGTAATATGTTCCTGACGAATCATTTTCTGTACTTCTTTTACAGCTAATGGAGCGGTATAAACATCACAAGGGACTTGTTTTAATAAATATGGTAAAGCTCCCATTACGTCATCATGACCATGCGTAATAAAAATACCTGCGACACGATCTTTATTTTCAACTAAATACGTAAAATCCTGAATAATAAATTCGATACCTAAAGATTCCTTGTTGTCAGGAAACTTGATACCTGCCTCTATTACATAGATGGATTCATCCACCTCCACACAGAATAAGTTTTTACCATCTTCATCTAAACCACCAAGGGCAAAAATACGGATTTTTTCTGTTAATGAAGGAATTTTTTCTTCTTTCATATTATCTCCTTTTAAATAGTATTATTTTTCTAAATTATATCACACCGCAACGCCATCTAAAGAGAAACTTTTCGCATCTGTGATTTCGACTTCTACAAATTCTCCAGGCTGAATATTTTCACCTTTAAAGTTAACTAATTTTTGCGTGTCTGTATATCCAGAATATACATTTTCATTCTTTTTGCTTAAGCCATCCACTAATACAGTAACAGTACGACCGACATAAGCTTTATTCTTTTCTAAAGCTAGATCATTCCATGTTTTATTTAATTTTGCCAAACGCTTTCTCTTTGTCTCCATATCAATAGAATCATGCATACGGCTGGCTGGTGTACCAGGTCTTGCTGAGAAAATAAACGTAAAGGCATTGTCGTATTTACAATAACGAACTACATCTAGAGTGTGTTCAAACTGCTCATCGGTTTCATTTGGGAAACCAACAATGATATCGGTTGAAACAGAAACATTTGGAATTGTATTGACAATTTTATCATATAAAGCTAAGTAAGATTCTTTTGTATAACGACGACCCATTAACTTAAGTACATCATCATCTCCTGATTGTAGTGGCAAATGAATAAATGGCATGATATTGTCATATTTTGCGATAATATCAATCATTTCTTCCGAGAAATCCCAAGGATGACTTGTTGTAAAACGAACACGAGGAATTCCAATCTTAGCCACTTCTTCTAATAATGTCGCAAAATCCTGTTCATTATCCATATCTTTTCCATACGCATTCACGTTTTGTCCAAGTAATGTGATTTCTTTATACCCCTCATCCTTAAGTTGCTGAACTTCTTTTAAAATTTCAGACATCTTACGTGAACGCTGTTTTCCACGAGTATAAGGAACAATACAATATGTACAGAATTTATCGCAACCATACATAATGTTGACCCAAGCCTTGAATGTTCCAAAACGGTGTACTGGTAGATTTTCGTAAACTTCTCCTTCTTTAGAATAGATCTTTACAACTTTTTTACCCTCAACCATACAACTATAAAGCATGCTAGGAAGTTCTTGAATATTATGTGTTCCAAACAATAAACGAACTTGAGGATATTTCGTTAATAAAGTTTCAACTAAACCTTCCTCTTGTGCCATACATCCACAAACACCAATCACAAGATCTTTATTTTCGCGATATAAACGTTTGAAGTTACCAATCTCACCCAATACTTTTTCTTCCGCATTTTGACGAATGGCACAAGTATTGATAATAATGACATCACTGCCTTCGGCCGTTTCATTTGGAGTAAATCCTAATTCATCTAGAATACCTGCCAACGTTTCACTATCACGCTCATTAGCCTGGCAGCCATATGTAGAAATAAAATATTTTTTTCCTCTTCCCATCATACGAGCATCTTCAGGAATATTAAATGTATCAATACGATCAATTGTATTTGTAGTACGCTTTTGTGCTTCTTTTAAATCGGGTAATACCCATCCTGGTTTTTGTTTCATGTGATCTCCTTTCGAAAAAAAATGCCAAGCATTAAGCTTGGCAAATGTGTTTAAATTTGAATTACTGGTTGATTGCTCCAACAGGGCAAGTTCCTACGCATGAACCGCAGTCGATGCAAGTTCCTTCGTCACAAACTGATTTTCCTTCATCGTCTAATGAAAGAGCTCCTACAGGGCATCCTCCTACACAAGCACCACATCCGATGCAAGCATCTTTATCGATATTTACTGCCATTGTTATTTCCTCCTTGTTTAATAATTTATACTCAAATTATAACGATAACCAAGTAGTGAATCAAGACAGTTTAGTAAGTGCAGGCTTACCGTAATTCATTTACCAAACTAAAAAATTGAAGTCGGGACTAAAGCCCGACATTTTTATTTTGCGTATTCCTGGGCACGTGTCTCACGAATAACATTAACCTTAATTTGACCTGGATATGTCAATTCAGATTCAATCTTATCACGAATATCACGAGCTAATTTTACACAAGTCAAGTCATCCACGTGTTCTGGGTTTACAAGGACACGGATTTCACGACCTGCCTGAATCGCAAACGCATTTGAAACACCTTCAAATCCATTCGCAATCTTTTCTAAGTTTTCAAGACGGTTGATATAAGCCTGAGCACTTTCTTTACGTGCACCAGGTCTTGCAGCACTAATTGTATCCGCTGCGATAACCAAATGACTTGTCAAGAACTTAGGTTCTACGTCTCCATGGTGTGAGTGGATCGCATTTAATACGATTTCTTTTTCACCATGTTTCTTACAGAACTTGTATCCCAATTCAACATGAGATCCATCTTGCTGCTCAATATTCAATGCCTTACCAATATCGTGCAATAAACCAGCACGTTTGGCAATTTGCTGATTCAATCCAAGTTCAGCTGCCATGCATCCAGCAATATAGGCAACTTCCATAGAGTGCTGCAAAGCATTTTGTCCATAAGAATAACGATATTTTAATGTACCGATCAATTTTACAATTTCACGATCAATACGACCAATACCCAATTTGAAGATAGCTTCCTCACCAGCCTTCATGATCTCTTGATCAATTTCATTCTGGTATTTCTTAACAACATCTTCAATTCGTCCTGGCTGAATTCTTCCATCACGAATCAAGTGTTCCAAAGCTAAACGAGCCACTTCACGACGTACTGGATTAAAACATGTAATCGTAATCAAATCTGGAGTATCATCAATGTTTAATTCAACACCTGTTGCTTGTTCAAAACAACGAATATTACGTCCTTCACGACCAATGATACGTCCCTTCATTTCTTCACCAGGTAAAGAAACAACACTGACTGTCTTTTCTTGCGTTTCCTGTTGAGACATACGCTCAATAGCTAAGGCAATGATATTTTGTGCTTTTTCATTGGCAGTAGCCTTTGCCTCATCCTCTTTATCTTTGATGTATGCAATTGTTTCATGTTCCATTTTCTTTTCCACAATCGCAAATAATTCATCTTTAGCTGCCTGGCTTGACATTTTGGCAACATTTTCTAAAACGACAACCTGTTTGTCAATTTCTTCTTGTAATTTCTTTTCTTTTTCGTCTAATGATGTCAGTTTGTCAGCAACACTTTTCATCTTTTCATTAATCTGACGCTCTTTTTGATTTAACGCTTCATCACGAAAATTCAAGTTATCTTCTCTACGCAATAACTTGTTCTCTAATTCCATTGATTCTTGTTTACGTTCTTTAATTTCTTTTTCAGCTTCTACGCGCAAATCATGAGCCTGTGTCTTTCCGTCTAACACAGCTTGTTTTACACGAGATTCAGCTTCATTTTGAGCTTCTTTTAAAATCTGTTCCGCTTTTTGCTGATTCTTATTTAAACCTGCTTTGGAAATTCCGACCATACAGCCAGATCCAATCGCAAGACCTGCGACACCAGACAAAACGATCCATAGTACATCCATACTATTTCCTCCTTTTCGTCCTTTGTTCTAGGTAAAACCAAAAATATTATACACGAAAATAGGTATAAAGTCTATCAACTCAATAGCCAAAATAAAAGATGTTTGCCTAGACAAACATCCTATAATAAGGCACGAATCGCAAAGAAGATCAAAACAAATGCACCTAATACGATACGATACCATCCAAATACTTTGAAATCATGTTTTTTAATATATGACATCAAGAAGCGGATCACAAAAATAGATACGACAAATGCCACAACCATACCAATCACTAGAATAAAGAATTCTAACACACTAAACGCAAATCCAAATTTTACTAACTTCAATAAACTTGCTCCAAACATAACTGGAATTGCTAAAAAGAAAGTAAATTCTGCAGCGACTGCACGACTGACACCAATCATCAAGCCACCAATAATTGTAGCTCCTGATCTTGAAGTTCCAGGAAGTACAGCTGCCACAACTTGGAATAAACCAATAATCAATGCATCTTTATAAGATAAAACAGATAAGCTATTTACACTAGGACGCATATCTTTATTTCGATTTTCAATATAAATAAACGCTACACCCACTAAAATCAACATAACCGCAACGACAAAGCCATTATATAAGTGTGCATCGATCCAATCATCCAATGCCAAACCAATAATTGCCGCAGGAATTGTAGCCACTAAAATCTTAGACCATAAGATCCAGATTGATTTCACAGAAGTATATTTTCCTTCTTTATTTTTACGAAATGGAAAAATTTTATTCCAGTATAGAACAACAACCGCAAGAATGGCCCCTAACTGGATTACGACAAGAAACATACTCCAGAATGATTCCGATACATTCATAGGCATGATTTCTTCTAATAAAATCATATGTCCTGTTGAACTAATTGGAAGCCATTCGGTAATCCCCTCAACAATACCATACAATATCGATTTTAAAATCTCGATCATACTATCCTCCATACTACAGAAAAAGCCAGGAAATCCTGGCTACATTTTTACTTTTCAACGATTTGTTTGCCGTTGTATTCGCCACAAGAGCACATCTTGTGAGCAAGTTTATATTCACCACAATTTGGACAACGAGTCAACGCTGGTTTCACCAATTTGTAATGTGTTCTACGTTTTGCTTTACGTGTTTTTGAATTTCTTCTCTGTTGAACTGCCATGCTTGCACCTCCTAGTCATCATCCAGTTTGAAATCATTTAGTTTTTCCCATCGTGGATCAATTTTTGGCTCTTCTTTATCTTGATCCGATAAAAGCTGCCAACCATCTCCCTTTGGATATTGATCTCGAGGTAAACGAGTGATACTCATTGGAGCCTCATATAATATCGCCTGGAAAATCTCTGGGTTAATATCGATTGTCTCTTTTTTCACCACGATAATTTCCTGATCTTCTGCATCCTGTACAGGAACAAAAGAATACGTTTGTTGCGACTCCGCCTCAAATGGAAAATCAATATCTTCATTTGTGATGGAATCTAGAACAATCATTGTTCCATCCATTCTCAAATCACTCGATACGAAATTCATTCCGTCAAACTCTAATGTACCCGTAACATGTACATCTGGAATAGACTTGACAGAAGTATGATGAAGCAGATCGTTTTCTTCAACCGCAATCCACTCATCAATTTCAATAATATGGTTTTTTGCATTTAAGAAGTCTTTTCTATTAAATTTCACGATCTTCACCTCATGTCGCATTTGATATTATAATAAAAGTAATTGATAAAGTCAATATTTCCACAAGAAAAAGATTCTGATATCATAATGAATATGAAAACATGTGGAATTATTACAGAATATAATCCTTTTCATCAAGGACATATCTATCATATCAAAAAAACGAAAGAATTAACACACTGTGATTGTTTAATTGCGATTGTTTCCAATCATTTTACGCAACGAGGCCTTTTTAGTCTATTAACTATGGAAGATAAAACCAAACTCGCACTCGAAGCCGGATGCAATCTAGTCATTGAACTTCCCCCTTGTTATGCAGCACAAAGTGCGGATTACTTTGCCAAATATGCGATTGAATCTTTGCACGAATTAAATATTGATCAAATCTGTTTTGGTTCTGAAACAAACGATATTCAAACTTTAAAATCCTATTCTAAACAAATGGAAGCTACAAAAGTAGATCCATCGTTAAGCATGAACCAAAATCTATACACCAAAAATATTCGTCCCAATGATATTTTAGGCATTCAATATATCAAACAATGCGAAAAATACGGTATTACACCTTGTTCAATTGCTCGAAATGATACTTTTAAAAGTGCCACACAAACACGCAAAGAATACTTTGATGGTATTTCTCAATTCAATGATGCCTATTTCAATTCAAACCAAACATGGGATACTTACTATCCGTATCTAAGAAAATTCTTACTTTTAACTGACACAAATACTTTATCCACATACTTTCTAGTTAATGAAGGCATTGAATATCGCTTAAAAGAAAATGCCAAGAACTATTTGAAGTGGGAAGATTTTCTATTGGCATCCATTTCTAAAACATACACAAAAGCACGTATTCAAAGAACTTGTATGTTTATTTTGCTTCAAATCACAAAAGCACAGATACAAGAAAACAACCATTTTAATCAAGTTATCGTATCTGGCTTTGATTCCATTGGACAAGAGTTTTTAAAAGAATTTTATATGTTGTTTTTATATTATTAGGCTTATATATTGGGTTAAAATTATCTGTTTTTTATATGCCTTTTTTAGTTGCCTTTATAATATCATTAATGGTAGAACCTGCTATAAAGTTTATTATGAGAAAGACAAATTTAACCAGGAGAACTAGTTCTATAATTATATTTGTAATCGTGTCTCTTATAATATTAGGAACATTAACATGGCTAATTATAACTTTATTCTCTGAATCATCTAGTTTATTACAGGGATTAAATAATTATTTTGATAAAGCTTACATACAATTTCAATCATTAATTTCTACATTTAATTATGACAAAATTCATTTGTCTAGTGAAGTTTTATCTGTTATAGAAAATTCAACAGAAGATTTATTAACAACAGCCTCAAATTGGTTAAGAGGTGCATTAACAGGATTAATAAACTTTATTACAAGTTTACCGTCTATTGCTATTTGTATTGGTATTACAGTAGTTGCACTATATTTTATTTGTGTAGATAAAATTTATATATTAGATCAAATAGAATATCACTTACCAAAAGTATGGGTGAAAAAAATACGAGTTCATTTAAAGGATTTAATTGACAGTTTAGGTGGGTATTTAAAAGCAGAAGCAACTCTTATTTTGGTTTCTTTTATAGTCTCTTTAATTGGATTATATATTTTAGAATTT
>OIYR01000836.1_pt1 | contig 16633 bp, 17 predicted proteins | sample 1588221 | NCBI WGS metagenome assembly OIYR01 (sample SAMN03283292) | human gut metagenome | biome: human-associated habitat; material: feces | host: Homo sapiens | place: Peru | collected 2012 | reverse complement strand
AAACAAAATGCGGTAGGACTAGCCAATATCTGTATTCTTTCCACGATGGTCTTAGTCATGTTGTCTACAACACTAAGTATGTGGTCAAGTATTGATAGTATTGTGGATTCACAATATCCTAGAAGTGTAATGGGAAATGGATATGGGGATGCTTCTAATATTGATTTTGATGAAATGAATGAAGAATTGATTCGTATGGGCATTGTTCCAAAGAATCTTCTTGCGTATAAGAGATTGGATTATGCTGGATATTTAAAGAATGGAACTTTGATTACGGATTATCGGAATGAGGGTATGAATGCCGTAAATGAAATTCAAGAATTTTATTGCCTTCCATTAAAAGATATTCAGGACTATGAAAATATTAAGGGGTCTTTAAAGCCGAATGAAATCTATGTGTATTCCAATGTAGAGACAATCAAGGAAAAGACTTTATCTTTATTTGGAAAAGAATATGTTGTGAAGAAACAATTGGATCATTTGAAGATGGATGAAAATAATCCAAATGTGACAGAACATTATTATATTATTGTGGATTCAGAAAAGACTTTAGAGAAGATGCAACAAGATCAGATACATGTGTATGGCGATAATGCGAGTGCAATACGTGCTTATTATTCGTTTGATTGTGATGCGAATGAGCGTGAAGTTATTAAAAAGTTAGGTCAGAATGGAAGTATAAATGATTTTATTTGGTTAAGTAAATCGGATCAGAAACAAGGTTTGATTGAATTATATGCAGGCTTCTTATTTATTGGAATCTTCTTAAGCTTCTTATTTATTATGGCAACCATTCTAATTATGTACTACAAACAAATTACAGAAGGCTATGAAGATAAAGATCGTTTTGAAATTATGCAAAAAGTGGGTCTTGAACAAAGTGATGTAAAGAAGGCTATTCATTCGCAGGTGTTAACGGTATTCTTTATGCCATTACTTGTGGCAGGACTTCATGTTTGTTTTGCGTATCCAATGATTGAAAAGCTACTTCATTTGTTGTTTGTGAGTGATTCATGGCTATATATTCGTACGACAATGTTCTGTTTTGCGTCCTTTGCGCTAGTCTACATTGTGATTTATGTATTAACTTCAAAAGTCTATTATGGAATTGTAAAAAGAAATGCTTAATTGGATATTAGGATTTATCTTGATTGGGTTATGTATCTATATATATTATGTGAATCATCATGGAAATTAGTACTCGAATAGAGTACTATTTTTTTAGGTGATGATTATGTTTATTAATGGTTTTGATATCTTGTGGGATGAAGTTGATGATTATGTGGCAGATATTCAAAGTATTCGAAGTATCGATCAATTCACGTTTAATAAGCCTGTGACTTTCTTTTGTGGAGAAAATGGAAGTGGCAAGTCCACCTTGTTGGAGGCTCTTGCGATTAAAAATGGATTGAATCCAGAAGGTGGAACAAGAAACTATAATTTTTCTACATATGATTCGTATTCGGATTTGCATAATCATATACGGTTGTGGCGTTCTAGAAAGCCGGATTGGATGTATTTCTTAAGAGCTGAAAGTTTTTATAATGTCGCAACCAAAGAAATGGAATATAGTGGTGTTTTTTCTGAAAGATATCATGATCAATCGCATGGTCAAAGTTTCTTTTCTGTATTGATGAAACAAACAAATAAAAATGGACTTTACTTGTTGGATGAGCCTGAAGCAGCTTTATCTTGTCAGAATCAATTGGCACTACTGTATCTGATTCAATCGTGTGTGAAACAGAATTGTCAATTTATTATTGCGACACACTCTCCTATATTATTGGGGTTTCCAGGTGCACAAATCTTATCGTTTGATGAGGGTAAGGTAGAAGAGGTGAATTATAAATCGACTTCGAGTTATCAAACAATGAAACTATTTTTGAATCGTTATGATTATTTTGTGGAAGATATTAAAGAAAATGATAATTGAAAATCATCTGTGTTTTTAGGATAATATATTTATTTGGAGGGATATTGTGATTAAATTAATTGCGATTGGTAAGAATAAAGATAAGGCTTTACAGTCTTTAGAAAAAGAATATATAAAGCGTTTGTCGGCTTTTTGTAAGTTTAGCGAACTGGAAGTTAAGGATGAGGCTAATGAGCATGTTTCTAGAGAAGCCGAGGTTTTATTGGTGAAGGAAAAAGAGGGGAATCGTGTTTTAGAGAAATTATCGGATCAGGATTTTGTGGTCTTATTAGATCTTCATGGAAAGATGATTGATTCTGAAGCGTTTGCGAAGAATTTGGATATGTGGCAAATGAAGTATTCGAATATTGTCTTTGTGATTGCGGGAAGTCTTGGACCGAGTGAAAAATTAGTTTCTAGAGCAAATTATCGTTGGAAATTATCGGATCTAACTTTTACACATTTAATGACGCGTGTCTTGATGTTGGAACAGATTTATCGTGGTTTTATGATCAATAATGGTCGGAATTACCACAAGTAAGTGATGTAAGCGCTTTTTGTGAAATATTTTACTTGTGAAAAACTAGTCAATCAATTTATGTAGTGATATAATGGATGTGCAAAAAAATGACAGTAGGAGGAATATACATGACAAAGAGAACTGTTAAAGACCTTGATGTAGCTGGAAAAAAGGTCATCGTACGTTGTGATTTTAACGTGCCAAGAAAAGATGGTGTTATCACTGATGATAACCGTATCGTAATGGCTTTACCTACAATTAAATATTTAGTAGAAAACAAAGCTAAAGTTATTTTGATGTCTCACTTAGGAAAAGTTAAGACTGAAGAAGACAAAGCTAAAAACAACTTGGAATGCGTAGCCGTACGTTTACAAGAATTGTTACCAGATGTAAAAGTAACTTTCTGCCCAGTAACTCGTGGTGAAGAATTAGAAAACGCTGTAAATGCATTAGCTGATGGGGAAATCGTATTAATGCAAAATACTCGTTACGAAAAAGGCGAAAGCAAAAACGATCCTGAATTAGGTGCATATTGGGCTAGCTTAGGTGAAGTATTCGTTGAAGATGCATTCGGATCTGTTCACCGTGCTCACGCTTCTACTGTAGGTATCCCTACAAACATTAAAGAAAACGGATTAGGATTCTTAGTTGAAAAAGAAGTTACAATGTTAGGAAAAGCTGTTGATGAACCAGCTCACCCATTCGTAGCTATCATTGGTGGATCTAAAGTATCTAGTAAAATCGATGTTGTTGACAACTTATTGAAAAAAGCTGACAAAGTTATCATCGGTGGTGGAATGGCTTATACATTCTCTAAAGCTGTTGGTGGTTCAATCGGTACTTCATTAGTTGAAGATGACAAATTGGATTTAGCAAAAGAATATTTAGAAAAAGCTGGAGACAAATTAGTTCTTCCTGTAGATAACGTAATTGCGGATGCATTTAGTGAAGAAGCTAACACTTCTGTTGCAGATGCTGGACAAATTCCTGATGGATGGATGGGATTAGATATTGGTCCTAAATCTGTTGAATTGTTCAAAGAAACTTTAGCTGGTGCTAAAACCGTAGTATGGAATGGACCTATGGGTGTATTCGAAATGCCTAAATTCGCGAAAGGTACTGAAGAAGTATGTAAAGCTATCTCTGAATTACCAGAAGCTATTACAGTAATTGGTGGTGGAGATTCTGCTGCTGCTGCAAAACAATTAGGATATGCAGACAAATTCTCTCACGTTTCAACTGGTGGTGGAGCTAGTTTGGAATACATGGAAGGTAAAACATTACCTGGTATCGCTATTATCAGCGAAAAGTAATAAGGAGATGTACTTAAGATGAGAAAACCTATTATCGTTGGAAACTGGAAAATGAATAAAAACAACGCTGAAACAAAAGCTTTCTTCGAAGCTGTTGATGGTGTTGCTGCTAGCGAAAATGCTACTTATGGAATTGGATGTCCATTTACTGATTTAAGAACTGCATTGGATCACGCTAAAAACTTAGTTGTAGCTGCTGAAAACTGCCACTTTGAAGATAGTGGAGCTTTCACTGGTGAAGTTAGTGTTCCTATGTTAGAAGAAATGGGAGTTAAATACTGCATTATCGGTCACTCAGAACGTCGTGAAATGTTCGGTGATACTGATGAAACAGTAAACAAAAAAGCAAAACGTTTGATTAAAGCTGGAATCACTCCAATCTTATGTGTTGGTGAAACAGAAGCTGATTACGATGCTGGAAATTCAGAAAAAGTAATTCGTGAAGAATTAGCTGGTTCTTTAGCTGACTTATGTCCAAAATGTGTTGGTGAAATGGTAATTGCTTACGAACCAATCTGGGCTATCGGAACTGGAAAATCTGCTTCAGTTGAAATTGCTGAAAACTGTTGTAAGATCGTACGTGACCAAGTTAAGGTTATGTATGGTGAAGAAGCTGCTGAAAAAGTACGTATCCAATATGGTGGAAGTGTTAAACCTAATAACATCGTTGAATATATGGCTCAACCAGATATCGATGGTGCATTAATTGGTGGTGCTAGTTTGAAGGAAGATAGCTTCACAGAAATCATTGAAAAAACAAAATAATTGATGATTATCTAGGCCTCTTTGAGGCCTTTTATTTTTAATTATTTCTAACCAAAAATAAAATTTAGGGTTGTTTGTGAGGTGGTTTCGTGGTAAACTAATCGTGAACTATTTTAAATAGGGGGTAGAATAAAATGAACTTTGTAGAAAATAATGGTAAAAAAGTCGCAGCGATTTTATGTGTAGCATCTGCTTTCCCTGTTGTGGCAACAGTAGTTGCAGCTAAGGAAGAACCAGGATGGCATGGTGATCGCTATGTCAATGAAGATAAAACTGTGGCAAAAGGATGGCAAGAAATCGAAGGAAAATCTTACTATTTCTCAGAAGATGGAACAGTAAATTCTTCAAAGACTGAAAAAGCAACAACAGCTAGTGTTTCAAGTAACATTACAGGGGAAGTGAAAGAAACAGTAGCAACAGCTAGTCAAGAAGCTGTAAAAGAAGAAACAGAACAAAAAGCCGCAGAAGTAGTTGAAACTCCAGTAACTACAACTGAAGCAACAGATACAACTGAAACTTCAGCAGAAACACCTGCTCCAGAACAAACTGAGACTCCAGCTCCTGAACAGACTGTAACACCTGCTCCAGAACAAACAACTCCAGCACCAGAAGTACAAGCTCCTGCAGAAACACCTGCAGCTACAACTTTAGGACAAAGAATTTCTTCAGAAGCACAAAAATTAGTAGGTGTTACAGATGGATTATGGTGTACACAAGTTGTACAACAAGCTTTAGCTAATGCCGGTGTAAGTGATGCTTATCAATTATGGCCAGATCAATACGCAGGTCAATATGGATACTACACTAACGATCCTCAAGAAGGTGACTTATTGTACTACAACAATGGTGGACGTGGTGTTGACCACATCGCTATCTATATTGGAAATGGACAAGCTGTTCATGGAAACTACGAAGGTAAGACTGTAATTGCTAGTGCATATTTAAGCACAGCAGCATCTCCACAATTCATTCGTGTTGTTAGATAATTTTTAAACTTTAAGCTTGGCTTTTTAGCCAGGCTTTTTTTTGTATATTAAGATTTTGTATTGTATAATATGAGGTAGTTTTGGAGGCAAAATATTATGAATGAAGCATATAAAAATCTTGTAGAGAGAAGAAGTGTGAGAAAATATAATAATAAAAAGGTAAGTCATGATCTGATTGAAAAAATTATTTATGCAGGTCAATGTGCACCAAGTGGCATGAATCGTCAAATCTTTGCCTTTGTCGCTGTTGAAGATGAAGAATTAGTAAAAGAATTATCTAAAAAGAATGCGGAAGTCATGAATTCATCGGCAGATCCATTCTATGGCGCAAAGAGTTTGATTATTGTCTTTGCGGATACCCATGCACCTACATATTTATATGATGGAGCTTTGGCTATGGGCAATCTAATGAATGCTGCTCACGCCTTAGGTGTTGATTCATGCTGGATCCACCGTGCTAAAGAAGTATTTGAAACAGAATATGGCAAAGAATTAAAGAATAAATGGGGAATACCAGAATCTTACGAAGGTATAGGACATTGTATTTTAGGTTATAGAGACGAAGAGCTTGGAAAGCGTGCTGAAAGAACGTCTAAGGTGGTTTATGCATAATATACGTATTGGACAAGCTGTAGATATTCATCAGCTTGTAGAGGGGCGTAAACTTATTCTAGGCGGCGTTGAAATTGAACATACCAAAGGACTTTTGGGTCACTCAGATGCCGATGTTTTAACTCATGCGATTGGCGAAAGTATTTTAGGCGCTCTTGCCCTAGGTGATTTAGGAAAACATTTTCCAGATACAGATCCTAAATATAAAGGTGCGAACAGTCTTGTCTTATTAGGACATATCTATGATATGATGGATGAAATGGGATATCAGATTGGTAATGTAGATGCGACTATTTTGGCCGAAAGACCTAAAATGGCGTCACACATAATTTCTATGCGAACGAATATTTCAAATGTATTACATTGTGATATAGAAGATGTTTCAATTAAGGCTACGCGTGGAGAAAAACTTGGTTTTGTAGGAAATGAAGAAGGCATTGTAAGCCTTAGTGTTTGTATATTGGAGAAAAAAGGATGAGAGTAGTAATTCAAAGGGCAAAGAACGCAAGATGTACAGTAGATGGTCAAATAACAGGTCAAATTGATCATGGATATTGTATTTTTGTAGGATTCAATAATGAAGATACAAATGAAATTATTGATAAAATGATTCATAAGATTTTATTCTTGCGAATTTTTGAAGATGAAAATGGGAAGATGAATAAATCCATTCAAGACGTAGAAGGAAGTATTCTTTCTATTTCTCAATTTACTTTATATGCGGATTGTAAAAAGGGTAACCGCCCAAGTTTTACAAATGCAGGTAAACCAGATTTAGCTACAACATTGTATGATCAATTCAATCAAAAACTACAAGAACAAGGTATGCATGTTGAAACAGGTGTTTTTGGTGCTGATATGAAGATTGAATTATTGAATGATGGTCCAGTAACGATTGTATTGGATTCAAAGGAGTTGTTTTAATGGAAATTATTTATGGAAATGTACTTGCGGATAACATCAAGTCTCAAATGAAACAAAAAATAGATGATATTCGTGCTGAAGGGGCAAGACTACCATTATTAAGTGTTGTACTTGTTGGAAATAATCCGGCAAGTATGTCTTATGTTCGTGGTAAAGAAAAGGCTTGTTCTTCTATTGGGATGCTTCAAAGAACAATTCGTCTAGATGAAAATGTATCGCAAAAAGAATTAAGTGATGTGATCATGGGCTTAAATCTAGATTCTGAAGTCGATGGTATTTTAGTGCAAATGCCTTTACCAGAACATTTAGATGAAACAGCAGCCTTAGAGTTGATTGATCCGCAAAAGGATGTAGATGGCTTACATCCCATGAATGCGGGATGTTTACTTACGAATCGTCCAGGCTTTATTCCTTGTACGCCACAAGGTGTTATGGCCATGTTAGATTCGATTGGATGTAAAGATCTATCAGGTAAACGTGCTGTGGTCTGTGGAAGAAGTAATCTTGTAGGAAAACCGGTTGCCTTACTGCTTCAAAATCGTAACGCGACAGTGACAATTGTTCATTCAAAAACGCCGGATATTGAAAAGATTGCTTCACAAGCCGATATTTTGATTGTTGCGATGGGTGTCGCGCAAATGGTCAATGAAAATTGGGTAAAAGAAGGGGCAGTCGTTATTGATGTAGGTATCAATCGTGTCAATGGAAAACTTGTAGGGGATTGTGACTTTGAATCGGTTGCGAAAAAGGCAAGTTATGTCAGTCCAGTGCCAAAAGGTGTTGGCCCAATGACAGTTTGTATGTTATTATCGAATACGCTAGATGCATATCATATGCATATGCAAGGAGAATAATTATGGAATATGGATTAAATGATATTGTAGAAATGAAAAAAGAGCATCCTTGTCATAAGTCCAATGAATGGAAAATTATTCGTATGGGTGCTGATATTCGAATTAAATGTTTAGGTTGTGGAGCCAGTGTTTTAATGCCTAGACAAAAATTTGAAAAGAAATTAAAAAAAGTAATTCGACATGAAGAAGAGTAGAGAGAGGATGTATTGAATTTATGCCATTAACTGCAGGAATTGTTGGTCTTCCTAACGTAGGAAAGTCCACTTTATTTAACGCTATCACAAAATCACAGGTAGAAGCCGCAAACTATCCATTTGCGACAATTCAGCCCAATGTAGGCGTTGTAGAAGTACCAGACTATCGTATTGATCGTTTGGTTGAAATTTTTAATCCGAAAAAGACAATTTATACAACATTTGAATTTACAGATATCGCAGGATTAGTTAAGGGAGCCAGTCAAGGTGAAGGACTTGGTAACCAATTTTTATCTAACATTCGTTTAACAGATGCGATTTGTCACGTAGTTCGTTGTTTTGACAATCCAGATATCACACACGTTGAAAATAGTGTAGATCCAATTCGTGATATTGAAATTATCAATCTAGAATTAACTTTAGCTGATCTTCAGACAATTGAAAATCGTAGAAGTAAGATCGAGCGTAAGGCTAAGACAAACAAGGATAAAGAATCATTGGATGAATTGGCTTTATTAGATCGTCTACAACCAATCTTAGAAGAAGGAAAACCAGCTCGTTCATTAGAGTTGAATGAAGATGAACAAATATTGATGAAAGGCTATAACTTATTGACAGCTAAACCTATGATCTATGTTGCCAACTTAGATGATGAAGGGATCATGGATCCAGATTCATGTGCTTACTATAATCAAGTGAAAGAATATGCACAAAGCCAGAATAACCAGGTTGTTGCCTTATGTGCGCAAATGGAAGAAGAATTGTCTGGCTTAGATAAAGAAGAAAAAGATGCTTTCTTAGAAGAATTAGGTGTTGAAACATCTGGTTTGGATCAATTGATTCAAAAGGCTTATGCCGTATTGGATTTATGTACATTCTTAACGGCTGGAGAAGATGAATGTCGTGCATGGACATTTAAAAAAGGCATGAAAGCACCGGATTGTGCAGGTGTTATTCACACAGATTTCAAGAAGGGATTTATTCGTGCTGAAGTATATCGTTTTGAAGATATCGATGAATTAGGAAGTGAACTCGCTATCAAAGAAGCAGGACGCTTACGCCTAGAAGGAAAGGATTATGTCGTGCAAGATGGCGATGTAATGCACTTTAGATTTAATGTTTAATTTATCAAATATTATTTATCTTGTCATTGCCGTTGTACTTTCTATGTCGATTCATGAAACGGCACATGGACTTGTATCCTATTGGATGGGAGATCCTACGGCTAAGATGGAGGGAAGACTGAGTTTAAATCCTTTTAAACACATTGATTGGGTTGGACTTGTCTGCTTATTAGTATGTGGATTTGGCTGGGCAAAACCAGTACCCGTGGATGCACGTTACTACAAAGATGCGAAGACAGGAATCATATGGACAAGTTTTGCGGGTCCGATCGCAAACTTTCTATTAAGCTTCATTTGTGTATTCTTATTTTATGCACTCTATAAATTTGCCCCATATTTTATGATGTCGAGTGTAGGATATTTTATATCGAATACATTGACATATACAGGCTTGATTTCGACTGGTTTTGGCATCTTTAACTTGATTCCAGTACCACCATTGGATGGCTCAAAAGTAGTATTTTCGTTTTTGCCAGATGACAAATACTATAAATTTATTGATGGGGCGCCATGGATGAATCTATTATTTATCTTATTGATTTTTTCAGGTTTATTAGATTATCCGTTGGGTATGTTACGTTCAAATATGATTCAATTTTTTGAGATGATCGCAAAGATGATTTTAGGTTTCTAAAGTCATCTTTTTTAAAGCGTTTTCAGAAAAAAACTTCATTTTACAGAAAATTAACATAAATTTAATATTGTTTTGACATTATTTTTATTGCATAATAAAGGCGTCGCAATATGCGTAAAAATTGAAAATAAAATATTCATTTTATAAAGGAGTTCAAGATGGAAATAGTTACAATGGTCTTATCCCTATTAGGCGGCATTGCGTTATTTTTGTTCGGTATGTCATTAATGGGTGATGGACTAAAAAGCGTAGCCGGTAACAAGTTAGAGGCATTCTTGTACAAGATGACAAACACAAGCTTAAAAGGTGTTGCCTTAGGTGCAGGTGTTACTTCTGTTATTCAGTCTAGTAGTGCTACGACAGTAATGGTCATTGGTTTTGTTAACTCAGGTATGATGAAACTAAGACAAGCTATCGGTATTATCATGGGTGCCAATATTGGTACAAGTATTACCGGTTGGATATTGTGTTTATCTTATGTTGGTGGTTCTAGTGGTATCGCAAGCTTATTCTCAACAGCTACAATCACAACATTGTTTGCGTTTATTGGTATTTGTTTAAAAACATTTGGAAAACGTACTACACATAAAAATGTTGGAAATATCATGCTTGGATTTGCGATTTTAATGACAGGTATGCAACAAATGAGTGGAGCCGTTTCGCCTTTAAGAACTAACGAAACATTCATTAGTATGCTTACAATGTTCTCAAATCCAGTAATGGGTATTCTTGTTGGTATTTTGTTTACAGCGGTTCTACAAAGTGCAAGTGCTGCCGTCGGTATTTTGCAGGCACTATCTATGACAGGCTCATTGACATTTGCGGCTGCCTTCCCAATTAACTTAGGAATTGGTATTGGTGCTGCATGTCCTGTATTGATTTCGGCCTTAAGTGCAAATAAGAATGGTAAACGTACCGCATTAGAATATTTGATCAATGACTTATTTGGTATGATTATCTGGTCAATCTTATTCTATGGTTCAAATGTGTTTATGCATTATGGCTTTGTGAATAAAGTTATGTCTCCAGTAAATATCGCATTAATGAATACAGCTATTCGTTGTGGAAATGTTTTAGTATTATTCTGGTTCATTCCTCAAATTGAAAAATTATTGATGCGTATTGTCAAAGACAGTCCTGAAGATCTAGAAGAACAAGCTGATTTTGATTTATTAGAAGAACGTTTGATTCCATATCCTGCTTTGGCGATTGCACAATGTCATCGTGTAATGAATGGTATGGCTAAAAAGGTGCGTAATAACGTGAATCGTTCAATGAACTTGATTAATGAGTTTAAACCAGAAAAATATGATAAAGTACATCGTAAAGAAAATTTGATTGATAAATATGAAGCACGTTTAGGTTCTTATTTAATGCAGCTGACAAAACAAGCATTAAATACAGAACAAACTCGACAAGCTTCTTTATATCTTCATACAATTAGTGACTTTGAAAGAATTGGGGATCACGCGGCAGATATTGCCGAGATGTCAAAGAGTATCAATGAAAATCGTATGGAAATGTCAGAAGCCGCTATGGATGAGTTAAACCTTGTTATGGAGGCCGTTCGTGAATCAATGAATATGACATATCATGCTTATTTAGAAGATGATTTAGCTTTGGCTCGACGCGTATCTCCATTAGGAATTGTCATTCGTGGACTTTGTGATGAAATGAAATTGCGTCACGTTGAACGTTTATCACAAGGAAACTGTGGTCTTGAAGAAGGTACAGTATTCAATGATTTATTAAATAGTTTAAACCGTATTGCCACACACTGTGCAAGTAGTATGGTGGCTTTGATTAAGATTCGTGAAAAAGATACAGATATTCATATTCACGATTCCAAAGTATATGCGATTGAAGGTGACGATTATAAAACAACATTGGCTGAGTACCGTGAAAAATATGATCTTGGACAAAGAGAAGGTCGTATTGTCAGTATGGAAGATGAACAAGTTGAATAATGTAAATAAGGCCTGATGATTCAGGCCTTTGATGTATCTATTAGGATGTTACATTTATCTTGGATTGAAAAAGCATTAAAATAAAGTTCTTCTAAAGGAATCCATCGTTGAATAAAATTATTCAACATATTTGGATTTCTTTTCTTTAGTCTTTCAATTTGTTCTTCTTTGTTTAGAGTTAAAAAAACAGAAAAATCATAATATTTTTGAAGACTAGAATGCATCGAATAAGAGCCTTCAATGATATTAAATGGTTTATATGGAATCAAAATTGAAGGTTCTATGGACATCGTTGAACAATTGAATTTACGAAATTTCACATCTTCATGTTTAGATAAAGGAATTAAGACCTCTTGTTCAAAACGCTCATGATCTACATTTTCTCCAGGACTTTCAAGTCTTTTATTTGTCCTTTGATGTGGCTGCAAGAAAAAGTCATCCATTTTAAATACATTGCAGTCATATACTTGTTTTAAAAGGATACCAAGTGTAGTCTTACCCGAAGCACAACGTCCATCAATTGAAAGAATAGAAGGATGCTTGTTGTCGATATCTTTAAATAGTTTTAAGAAGGGAACGTACTTTTTATGTATTAAGCGATAAGATGGATGGTACAATTGATTGAATGTATTGGAATGATGAATGGCAGGATATCCATCTTCTTTCCATTTTAAAAGAGTTAGCTTAGCGTTGTTTAAAGAAAATGGAAGTTCCTTATTGGAAATCATATCGATAAGGATTTGAAGCTTTTCTTCGAGCTGTTCTTTGCCGTTTTTTTCTTGTTGACTTGATAAAATAAATAAAGTGCTCAGTGTATTTACACTCAATCCATAATTTAAATGTAGACGAACATAGTCTCCATCTAGATATTCAATGGAATTGCATGAATCCATTTGTGTATCGAATTCTTGTTGGATATGTTTTTTTACTGTGTCTTGATCTGAAACTAGGTGTTCACAACCAAAAGTGCTTTGGTATAAAAATTTCATCAAGTCTTCAAGTTCAAGATGAGGATATGTTTTAAATTGATTTAATATATATTCTTTTGTGTTCATAGAATATATTTTATCATATTCATATTTTCTTATCTATAGATAAAAGTTATAACAGGTGCATATTATTAAATATTATCAATAATTAACTAGAAATGATAAAATGATGACGTTGGAGGAAATTTACTAATGTTGAATATTAAATACGATATTGTGGGATCTTTTTTAAGACCACAGGAAATTAAAGAGGCCCGTGCTAAATTTAATAATAATGAAATCACATATGAACAATTGCGTGATGTAGAGGATGAACAAATCGCAAAATTAGTTGCGAAGGAAGTACAACATGGATTGAAGTTTGTGACAGATGGAGAATTCCGTCGTCGCTGGTGGCATTTAGATTGGTTGAAAGAATTTGATGGTTTTACTACAAAACATTTGGATAAATTTATTAATGGAAGAAACAATCATATTGAATTAGGTATGATCGAAGGCAAGATTTCTTATGATCCAAATAAAGCACATAAAGAGATGTACGCATGGGATTTCTTGAAGAATGAAGCTAGTAAATATGGTGTAGAGGCAAAGAAATGTATTTCTGGACCAAATATGATTTTGATTGATCATTTTCTACAGTTAGGCATTAAAGATACACCATATTATGGTACGGATATTGAAGCTGTGATTGAAGATATTGGATTGGCCTACCAGGCAGCCATTCGTGATTTCTACAATCATGGATGTCGCTACATTCAAATTGATGATACTTCATGGACATATATGATTGATGATACATTTGTATCAAAAGTAGAAGGGTTGGGCTATACAAAAGCACAAGTATTAGATTGGTTTGTGCGTGTAAGTACTAAGGCTTTGGAAAATCGTCCAGAAGATATGCAGATTGCGACACACTTCTGTAAAGGAAACTTCAAAGGAAATCCATTATTCCATGGATTCTATGATACGATTGCAAAATCTGTCGCAAGTATTCCATATGATGGCTATTTTGTAGAATATGATGATGCTCGTAGTGGAACCTTTGATCCATGGGCTGTTTTAAAAGGTACAGACCGCACATTTGTGGCTGGTTTGATTTCTACAAAACGTCCAGAATTAGAGGAACATGATGCGATTAAAGCTCGTTATGAACAAGCTAAAGCCGTAGTCGGTGACAATATTGCACTTTCTCCACAATGTGGATTTGCCTCTGTTGAAGAAGGAAACTGCATTGATGAAGAAACACAATGGAAGAAAATTGATTTATTGGTATCTTGCCAAGACTTTATTTAAGGGAAATCGTTTGATTTCTCTTTTTTTTCTCCACAAAAAAAGGAACAATTATTTGTTCCCATAATATGAATTTAAGAATGATTCTTTGAATTCTTTAAATGTACCATCTAAAATAGCTTGTCGAGCTTGTTCAGTTAAACGGATGATGAAGCGAAGATTATGCATAGAAGCCAGTTCAAAATATTTGGCTGATTCATTACGATCTTGTGATTTCCATAGTCTTCTTAATTCACCTAATGTAATCTGACTAAGACAAGTCGGACAATCACAACCTTCGTCAATAATTTCATCGCTATCTCTATATTTTGATAGATTGATTGGACCATGCATTGTATATAATCTACCATGTCTTGCCTCTCTTGTAGGAGCTACACAATCAAATGTATCCGCACCATTTTCTGTACCAATCAAGATATCATCTGGATGAGATAATCCTAATAAGTGTCTTGGCTTATTCTCAGGTAATTCTTCATTACACCAAGTTAAGATATCACCAAGTGTTTCTTTAAGGAAAGCTCCACCTAATCCATAGCCATCAAAATCCATCTGCGCATATTTTTTACAAGTCGATCTTCTAAGATCTTCCCAACGCCCACCTTGAATGACGCCATATAAAGATTGGTGATACCCTAAATCATCACAATGTTTTTTATGTTCATCAAGACTTCTCTTTGCCCAACGCTCTGTTCTTGCCAAAGATTCAACGTTATATTCGTATGTGTCAGCTAAAGAAGTTAATTCATCATAGGCCATATGAATATCGGCTCCAATGCGACATTGAATTTGCATACTTTCTTCAGGACCAATAAAATCTTCTTGACCTGTAAACGGATCATGAAAGTGTACTCCATCTTCAGTTACGTGGGCCAAGCGCTTTTCTTCTTCGGTATTTTTCATATTGTCTTCGCGTTTCATGCTGACAACTTTTCCACAGCCAGAACCTAAAGACATCACTTGAAATCCACCGGAATCCGTTAAGGTTGGACCATTCCATTTTGACCATGCGGATAAGCCACCATTTTCTGCAATTTCAGGAGAAATATTTCTTAAATGATAGCCATTACTCAACATGGCTTGGGCATTAATACTTTTTAATTCTTCCATAGAAACAAAGCGAACTTCACCATGTGTTCCAACACACATGAATGCAGGGGTCTTGATGTCTCCATGAGGTGTATGTATAATTCCGGCTCTTCCTAAATGGCCAGGAATTCTTTTTTCAATTTCAAAATAAAATTTATTGTCGTTCTTGTATTCCATAAATTCCTCCAACCCATTTATTCTATCATATATTAGCGACGTCTTATATAGAAGATTATGCTGAGTACTGCGATTATACCAGCAACATACCCAATGGATTGAATATTAAGAAGGTTAATGGTTTGCCCTCCAATAAAAGATCCTAATCCAATACCTAGATTAAAGATGCCTGAGAAAATCGACATCGCAATAGCACTTGTATTTTCATTGGTTGCCAACATCGTTTCGGATTGACAAGCTACATTAAATGCAGTAGAACTCATACCCCATACAATACAAATCAACAACAGTGTAATCATGGATGCTGTACTTGGTTTTAACAAGAATAAAACAAGTGTAAGACAGAATAGTGAAGCTAAGATGAATCTCTTTCTGTTCTTGTTGTAGAAATTAGAGAATAAGATACTTCCACCAATTCCAGCAACACCAAATAAGGATAAAACTAGTGTAATTGTGTTGTTTGATAGATTTGCGACTTGCGATAAGAAGGGTTCAATATAACTATAGGCTGTATAGTAGGCACTCGCAAATAATAAAGAAATTCCATAGATGGTGATAAGTTGTTTGTTTTTTAATAATTGAGGAAGTTCGTTTAAAGAAAAAGCAGCATTGGAATTTAATTTAGGAAAATAAATGGATTGGAAAAATAAAAGTAGAATACTAATGATGCCTACAATTAAGAAGGTGATTCTCCAACCAATTAAAAGACCAATCATTCTTCCAAGTGGTAAACCGGCAATCATCGCAACACTTGTACCTGTAACGATCATGCTCATCGCAAATTCTCGTTTTTCTTCATTGACAAGTCTTACGGCAATGACACTGGCAATCGACCAGAATATGGCGTGAGCACAAGCTACGACAAGTCTGCCTACTATTAATATAAAGAAGTTCATTGAAATGGCACTGATGACTTGTCCAAGGCCAAATAAGAAGAGTGTCGTCAGTAAGATCTTCTTGTAGTTGTATTTAGAAGCTAAAATCATCAGTGGTAAACTTAATAACATAACAGCCCAGGAATAAATAGTAATCATTGTACCTGCTTGTGTTTGAGTAATTGAAAAAGTTTGGGCAATATCGGTAAGTAGGCCAATTGGCATAAATTCAGAGGTGTTAAAAATAAATGCAGCAATTGTCATACCTAAAAGTGGCATCCATTGTTTTTTGTTCATAAATATTCATCCTTTCAAAAACGATTCTTATTTTACCATAAGTTTTATTGAAAACCCCATTTTTTCTTTCTATAATATATATTGGTGATAAAATGAAAAAAATCCTTGCCACAA
>OIYR01000834.1_pt1 | contig 16649 bp, 16 predicted proteins | sample 1588221 | NCBI WGS metagenome assembly OIYR01 (sample SAMN03283292) | human gut metagenome | biome: human-associated habitat; material: feces | host: Homo sapiens | place: Peru | collected 2012 | reverse complement strand
CCATTTATTTCGTCCTTATGTAAAAATCAAATTTTACCCTAAACTTGCTTAAAATTCAACGCTATAAAAGCAAAATTTTAACGAGTTTTTAATTTTATTGCTTTGTTGTGTTATAATGTCTCAAAATAAATACAAAAGGCGACTTAAAAATGCGAGAATGCAAGTGCGGGAGTTAGTTTTTAGGCAAAAAAAGCAAGGGTATCGTTACAACATAGACACTTTTTTGCTTTATGATTTTGCAACAAGATGCAACTTGCGTGGCAAAGTGCTTGATGTGGGCTGTGGGTGTGGGATTGTCGGCATTTTGCTTAAAGTTAAATTTGCTGAAATTTCGCTTTTTTTGCTTGATATCTTAAAGCAAAATTGTGATTTAACAAGACAGAATTTAAAGGACAATGACATAGAAGCACAGGTGCTTTGTGCGAATTTTGCTGAATTTGTGAGTGATGAAAAATTTGATTTTATCGTCTCAAATCCACCTTTTTATAGGCAAGGTGCTTTAAAAGCCACCAACAAACACGCACAAATAGGCAAATTCGCAAGTTCGCTCAGCCTTGAAAGTTTTGTCAAATCAAGCAATGCCTTACTTAAACCGCAAGGAAAGCTTTATTTTTGCTATGAAGTAGGTGCTTTGCAAGAGCTGTGTGCCGTGTTAGCCACGCATAAACTGAAAATCACAAGGCTTGTTTTCGTGCATAAAAACGCGCACGAAAAGGCTCGCCTAGCACTCATAGAGGCAAAAAAAAGCTCTAAAAGCCCTTGTGAAGTGAGTTCGTTTTTTGTTTATGAAAATGGTAAATTAAGTGCGAAAATGCAAGAAATTTATACTACAATTAGGATAAAAAGCCTTGATATATAAAAAAGACTTTGAATTTGGCTTTGATGATACTGCTTGTGCGCGTTGTGGGGGCAAGTGTTGCACGGGTGAGCGTGGCAATATCTTTGCGGATAAGGCTGAGTTAGAGCGAATTCGGGCTTTTTTGGGGCTTGAAAAGGCTGAATTTGACAAGCTTTACTTGCGCAAAGTGGGTTTGAGATTGAGTTTTAAGGAATTTGAATTTGAGGGCGGTTTTGCGTGCGTGTTTTTTGACACAAAAGAGCGTAAATGCGGTATTTATGAGTTTCGTCCAAAACAATGTCGTTCCTTTCCCTTTTGGGAGTATTTTAAAACACATAAAGAGGAGTTAAAAGACGAATGTATAGGGGTTTGTTTTTAATTATCATCGTTTTGTTTTTTAGTGCGTGCGGAGTAACGCATTATACATACAATTCAAAGCCCTTGCCACAAGGCAACAGGAGCTTTGACAACCGCATTATGCAAGCGTTAAGCTACGAGCAAGCGGGCGATGTCGAAAAAGCTAGGGATATGTTTTTAAATCTTTATAAAGAATATCAAATTTTAGGCTTGCTTGAAAGTGCTTATGGGCTGACTTTGTTTCATAATTTAGACAAAAAAGACGAGCTTAACGAGCTTGCAAAGCCACACACACAAAAAAATGCTCAATTAGCAAGGTTTAGCTCGGTTTATTATCTACAAAATGGCGATATAAACAGCGCGCAAAAAACGCTTGAAGAGTTGGTAAAATGGGACAAGGACTATCGCAATTACGAGCTTTTGGGGGATTTGTATTTGCAAAAAAAAGCTTTTAGCCTTGCTTTGCAAAATTACAAGGCAAGTAAGGCGAATTTGCCAGAGGAACACAGCCCAAATGAAGTGCTAGCCCTTAAAATCGCTGAAAATGAGCTTTTACTTGCCACACACGCTAATGATAAGAGCAAAAAACAAGCCATAAATAAAGCAAAAAAAGAGCTAGAAAGTTTCGTGGCTGAGGTTGGTTGCACCTTGCGCGTGTGTATATTGCTTGGTAAAATTTACAATGATTTAGGCGAAAAAGAACAGCTAGAAAGCCTATATATCAAGCTTTACGAGCGGACAAGAGATGAGAATTTTTTGCGTGTGCTTATAGAAAGCCTAATGGCTGAAAAAAGATACGAAAAAGCCCTTGATATAGCGACAAGCTATAAAATCGATGATGATTTAACCTTGTATTTGTATGAGCGAGCAGGCAAATTGCAAGAAGCTTACGAACTTGCGCTTAAAAGTTATGAAGAAAAAAAAGATAAAAAATACTTGCTCATTGCGGCGGTAATGGAGTTTGAAAATGCCACAAAACGCCAAAAAATCGACAAAAATCTTTTAAATTCAGTGGCGACAAAATTTGAAGAGGGCATTGATGAGCAAAGCGGGGCTTTATACCTTAACTACTATGGCTATTTATTGATTGATTATAATTTAGACATCAAAAAAGGCATAACTTTGGTGCAAAAAGCACTCGTGCAAGAGCCAGACAATCTTTTTTATTTAGACTCTTTGTCTTGGGGTTACTACAAGCAAGGGCAGTGCGATGAGGCGTGGAGTGTGATGCTTAAAACTATGCACGATAAAGAATTCAGCAACTCGCAAGAGTCCAAAGAGCATATCAAAGCCATTCAGCAGTGTTTAAACGGAGCAAAAAGGTGATATTAGATGAAATTTTCGCCAAATGCAAGGCGGATTTAAAGCGCGTTCAAAGCGAAATTCCTTTTACCATAATAGAGCAAAAAGCGGAGCAAAATGCTAAATTTAAGGCGCGAAATCCGCAAAAAGTGCGCGAAAATTTACGCAAAAACACCAAAAAGCTTAATATCATCGCTGAGGTAAAAAAAGCAAGCCCTAGCAAGGGCGTTATTAGGGCGAATTTTGCGCCTTTAAAAATAGCCACAAATTACGCGCAAAATGGCGCGGCGGCGATTTCGGTGCTGACTGAAAGACATTACTTTCAAGGGGATTTAACCTTTTTGCGTGATATAAGCGATGAATTTCAAAACGCACAGAATTCAAAAAGTCAAAATTCAGCGCAAAATGCGCAAATTCCGCTTTTGCGAAAGGATTTTATCTTTGATGAGTATCAAATTTTACAAAGCCTTGCAAATGGTGCGGATTTTATTTTGCTTATTGCTCGAATGTTTGACAAAGAAGAGCTTTTAAAGCTTGTAGAATTTGCCAAAAATTTACAGCTTGAAATTTTGTGTGAAATTCACAGCGAAGAGGATTTAGAAAAAGCAGTGTTTGCAGGAGTGCAAATCATCGGGGTTAATCATAGGGATTTGAATGATTTTTCTATGGATTTAAAGCTTTGTGAAAGGCTAATACCTAAAATGCCAAAGGACGCTCTCATCGTGGCTGAAAGCGGGCTAGATGATAAAAGCACAATGTTAAATTTAGACGCACTTGGCGTTGATGCGTTCTTGGTGGGCGAATACCTAATGCGCCAAAGCGATGAGAGCGCAGCTTTGCGGAATTTGATAGAAAGGATATAAATGCAACACCTTTACGCGCCGTGGCGAGAAAAGTATTTTAGCAAGGATAAGGACAAAGATGAATGCCCATTTTGTTTGAGCGGAAGCGCGAATGACACGCGTTTGGGCGTGATTTTTCGGGCGAAATTTTGCTTTGGGATTATGAATTTATATCCTTACTCGCCCGGGCATTTTATGGTGGTGCCTTACATACACGAGGAAAATATCGAAAAATTAGATACTGAAATTTGGGAGGAAATGAGCTTTTTTGTGCGTGAGGGCGTGCGCGTGCTGAAAAACAAAATCGGCGCAAGAGGCGTAAATATCGGTATGAATTTGGGCGAGCAAGCAGGAGCTGGCATAGCAAAGCATTGCCATTATCATCTCGTGCCACGATGGAATGGAGATACGAATTTCATCAGCACCATAGCCAACACACGCGTGTGTGGTAAGGATTTACGCAAGGTTTATGAGGAGCTACGCATTGAATTTCAAAGCGTTTTAGAGGAGAAAGAAAAAAAAGAAGCGGAACACTCCGCTTCTTTTTAGTCCATTTGATTACGCCAAATGGCTGGCGCATCAATATCGATAAGTTTTTCTTTGTCTTTTTGCCTACGCCCAACGGTTGCCGTTTCAAGCACCTTGATAAGCTCTTCTTCATCATCAGTGCCTGTTTTTTGAAGCAATCTTGTGGCTATGCCATTATCCACTACGCCTTTTTGGTTGTTTTTGCTTTCGTTTTGATAGTCAAAACCTGTGGCGATGATGGTGATTTCGATTTTGTCCCCGTCCATCTCTTCGTTGTTGCTTTCGCCATATTTAAACGCCACATCATCAGTAAGCATATCTTGGATATAATTACCCACTTCGGTGATTTGCAAAAATGGGAAATTCGGATGATGTTTGAAATGCACGATAACGCCCTTGGCGTTTTTGATGTCTAAATCTTCAAGCAATGGCGATTCTAACGCGTTTTCAAGTGCTTGCATAGCCGCATTTGCGCCCTTTGCCTCGCCCATACCCATTAGAGCAAGCCCTCTGTGGCTCATAATGGCTTTAATATCGGCAAAATCGACATTGATTTGGCTGTTTTCTAAGAGTATGGATACCATTCCCTTTACCGCTCGCCCCAAAATGTCATCAACAAGCTTATACGCATCAGTAGCACTTGCACTTTTGTCCATAAGGCTTATGAGTTTTTCATTTTGTATGACAAGGATAGAGTCGCTTTCTTTTTTAAGCTCACTAAGTCCAGCCTCAGCTATCTTTTTACGCGTCTTACCTTCAAAATTAAACGGCATAGTTACCACAGAAACGGTCAAAGCACCCACTTCTTTGGCAGCTTGTGCAACTATGGGCGTAGCACCTGTGCCTGTGCCACCGCCAAGTCCTGAGGCGATGAAAACAATGTCGCTTTGCTCTAAGGCAGCTTTAAGCTCCTCGTAGTTTTCTTTCGCGCTTTCTGCACCCATTTGAGGGTTGCCACCAGCACCTAAGCCCCTTGTCGTCTTTTCGCCAAGCTGAATTTTAGTCTTTGCTAATGAGTTGTTTAAGGCTTTGGCATCTGTGTTTGTAACGATTAAGTCAAGCTCGCTCAAACCCTCTTTTATCATATGATTGATAGTGTTGCCACCACCACCGCCACAACCGATGATTTTTATCTTTGCGCCCTTAGTGTGTTTGGCTTCTTCAACGGTAAATTCGTTCATTATATACTCCTTTCCTCAAAATTGATTGGTAAGTTTGTCCCACAAGCGAGCGACAACGCCTCGCTTTTTTTCTTTTTGCGTATCGAAATTTGACATTTCGTGCGCCACCTCAGTCCTTGAATTTTCTTCTTCATCACTTTCATCATCATCCCCTCCTATTGGTGTGAAAGTTGGCTTGGAACTTAACTCAAATTCCTCGCCCTTAAATCTCAATTTTTTGCTCGAATCAATCTCATACGGCGTAAAAAATCCAGCCTCATACAAGCAAAGCCCTATGGCACAGCTGTTTTCAGGGTCAAAAACTTCTGTAAAATTTGATATTATGCCATCTTTTGCACTTGCTATGCGTGTGGATTTGTCGCCAAATGCGGCTACTGCTACTTCATCAAAGCGAGCTAGCTTTACAAAACCGCCCGTTAAAATCACGCCAGCACCCGCGTTTTTGGTTGCATTTTCAGCACTTATCCAGTCCGCAAGCGCGAGTAAGGTTTCATTGACACGCGCGTAAATAATGTCAGATACCACTTCTGTGGCGTATTCACGCATTTTGCGCTCATCGCCCATAGTCGGCACTTGCACTAAGCTTCCCGCCTCGCCCAAAGTCGCCCAGTTAAGTTTGATTTCTTCGGCTTCATTGAGTGGTGTATGCAAGGTTTGAGCTAAATCAGAGGTGATATTTGACGAGCCGATAGGGAAGCGGTTTTGAAAATGTATAGAATTCCCCATATATACAACTATATCGCAAATTCCACCGCCCATATCGATGAGTATCGCGCCAAGCTCTTTTTCGCTGTCGCTCAAACAAGCAATGGCTGAGGCGTAGCCTGAAAGCACGAGATTATCAGCGGCAAAGCCCGCTAACTCCACGACTTTTTTAAGGTTTTTAATATCTGATTTTTTAGCGATAACGATATGCGCTTGCACAACAAGCCTTTTGGCATTCATTCCTAAGGGATCGATAACGCAATCCGTGTCATTAACTTGAAAACTATAAGGCAAAATTTGAATCGCCTCATAATCATTTGGCACGCTCGCGTTATGTTCGGCAAGGGCTACGGCACGGCGAATTTCTTGTATGCTTATCTCGCTATTGACATTCACAACGCCTTGTGAATTTATGCCCTTTGTATAAGCCCCAGAAATCGAAACGACTATTTTATCATATCGTTTTACACCTGACATTACTTCGACATTTAGCACAGCGCGTTCTATGGACTTTGCCGCAAGTGTCATATCGATGATAGCGCCTTTTTTAATACCTTGCGTTTTGGTTTTGCCATAGCCGATGATTTTAAATCCATCTTCGCCCGTTTGAGCCAAAACAGCGCAAGTTTGCGTTGAGCCAAGGTCGATACCTAGTATATTCATTGTGTTATCCTTGCTACTTTTAACAACGCCATTTTACCGCACTCCCGTATTAACATTTGTCGCTTTTGCCATTTCATAGTAAATTTCTACGGCGAATTTTTTGCGTAAGCGCTCTAATAGCTCTTTTTTTATCTCGTTTGCCTTAATGTTTTTGACATTTTGCGTTAAAGTTTCTTTATATTGTTGCGCCTTTGTGGCGTTAAATAATTTTTGTCCATTTATACCATAAAGCACGGCTTTATCATCAAAAAGCACAAAGCCCTTGCTGTCGTTTGCGTTAAAGACATTCATCAAAAAGAAGGCAAATTCAGCATCGCTCATCAGCTTTTCATCGACTAGCTTGTCATTTCGCGTGCTGTCTCTACTCACTGAGCCGATATTTTTGCCCTTGAAATTCACCAAAGCCTTGCTAGCCTTTTGCGCTAGGGCTTCTTTTTGTGTTTGCAGCTTGTAAAGTGGCAAAATTTCAGCCCTTGCTTCTTCAAAAGTCTTCGCACGCACGGGATTTACGGCGTTTATCCGCACTATCATATAGCCTTTTTGCCCGTCTTGCTCGAAAACAAAGGGTTTCAGCACAGCCCCTGCCTTGCCAGAGTTTAAAAGCTCGGTAGGATAATACACATCATCATCGCCCAACTTTAAATCCTGCTGAAATTCAAGCTCTTTTTTACTCAAAGCCAAATACGCCTTGTTTGCCTGCGCTTTTATCGTCTCTAAGGCGTAGTTTTCAGCCACTTCGTTCGCCACATCATCATAAGCTAGAATTTTGCCGTTAAAATCCTTATAATTTTGCTTGTTTTTTTCGTAAAATTCTTTCAAAGCCTTTTCATCAAGTTTGCTAGCCTTTTGGGCGGGCAAAAAATAAGTCGAAATTTCATAGCTTTTTTGCGTTTTAAACTCTTCTTTATACTTTTGCCACAGCTCGTTAAGTGCCTTTTCATCGACTTGTGAGCTAGTGTTTTTGTCCGCTTTTACAAGCTCGATGCTCAAAACATCTTGCATAAAGAAATTTGACGCAAGCATTTGAAGCTCTTTTTCACGCACAGGCAGGTTGAAAAGCAGGCTGAATTTGCCAAGCACGATTCTGTCGTTTATCATCTGCTCGTAATCCTTAGCGTCAATGTTGTTTTGAGCGAGCAGTTTGTAGTAAATTTCTTTGTCGAAATTCCCGCTCTCATCGGCGAATTCTTTGTCTGTGATTAAAACGCTGATGATTTCATCTTCGCTAGCGCCTATGCCAAGCTCTTTGGCGAAATTTATCAGCAACTTATCGTCTATCAAAGTCTGTAAAGCTAGCGCGTCAAGCCCTTGCTCTCTTGCTTGCTGCTCGGTGAGCGTGCCGTTGCTTATCTGCTGATAGTAATCAAAAAGCTGCGAAAATCGGTTATTAAACTCCATAAAACCGACTTTTTCATCGCCCACTTTGGCTACTGATGAAGTGCGATTTAGGTTGAAATCATAGCTTCCCCAGCCGACAAAACCAGCTCCCACGAAAGCTATCGTGCTTACCCAAATCGTTATGACAAGCCACTTTCTGTGTCTTTGCATCCAAGTAATCATTTTGCATCCCCAAATTGTAAAATGATATTGTATCCTAATAGTCCTTAATTAGAGTTAAAAATTCAAACTCTAATGTAAATTTTCTTAGGAAAACTTAACATTTATAAAACCTTCACGGCGCATTATACCATAAAAATTGAATTTTGAGCAAAATTTTTTCATAAAATTTATAAAAAGACAAAGTTAGCAAGGAATTTTTTGTGAAATTCATCGGTTAAATGGGACTTTGAAAAGACTCAACAAAATTTAAATTTTTTAAAAATTTTTTAAATTTTGCGCTCAAAAACGCTTAAATTTTGGCAAATTTTAAGGCAAAAAGAGAAAATTCAGTGAATTTTCAGTATAATTTTGCTAAAAATTCATCACAATTTAAGGATTAAGCTATGCTTTTGGGAGTAAATATCGACCATATCGCTGTTTTAAGAGAGGCTAGGCGAGTAAATGACCCTAGCGTGCTGGAAGCTGCCTTTGTTGTCGCGCAAAATGCCGAGCAAATCACACTCCACATAAGAGAAGACCGCCGACACGCCCAAGAACACGACTTGCAAGATATATTAAACTCTTGCAAATGCCTTGTAAATTTAGAGTGCGCTAGTGATGAGAGTATGATAGCCCTAGCTTGTAAATTTGCCCCAAATCGCGTAACACTCGTGCCTGAAAAGCGCGCAGAGCTTACCACTGAGGGTGGGCTGAATTTAGAAAATAAGGGCATTCAAAAGGCTATTGATACTCTAAAACGCTGTGATATAGAAGTTTCACTTTTCATAAACCCAGATGAAGCAAGCATTCACAAGGCAAAGGCTTTGGGTGCTGACTTTGTGGAGCTACACACAGGGGCTTACGCGAACTTACACAACGCCCTTTTTACCAACATTTTAAAAACGCCTTATAAAATCAAAGAGCTTGATTTAAGCCGTTTAGAGCTTGAAAACCGCTTACAAAAAGAACTTCAAAACATAAGAAATTCAGCAAATTTAGGGCTAAATTTAGGGCTAAAAATCGCCGCTGGACACGGACTAAACTATAAAAACACAAAGGAAATCGCCCAAATTTCAAGCATTTGCGAGCTAAACATAGGACAAAGCATAGTCGCAAGAGCCGTTTTTGTCGGGCTTGAAAGGGCGATTAAAGAGATGAAAGCGCTCATCAATGCCAAATAAACGCCCAAAAATAGCCATCAGCATAGGCGACATAAACGGCATAGGCATAGAAATAGCACTTCAAAGCCATAAATCTATTTGCAAGCTCTGTCAGCCTTATTATTTCATACACAAAAGCCTTTTAAATCAAGCTCTAAAAAGGCTTAAACTTAAAAAACCAAAGCATTTTCATTGTGTGGAGTTTAAAAATGCCGAAAAAATGGAGTTTTCAAAAGATAAGGACAGCTCACACTTTAAAGCAAATTTAGCTTGTAAATTTGATGAAAATTTCGCTATTAAAGCTGGGCAAATAGATGCAAAAAGCGGCGCATACAGCTTTGCTAGCTTTAAATTTGCTTGTGAGTTTGTAAAAATGGGCTTTGCAAAGGCTTTAATCACCCTACCTATCCATAAAAAAGCGTGGAGCGAAGCAGACATAGCCTACAAGGGACACACGCAGGCTTTGAGCGAGTTTTTTAAGCGACAAGCCATTATGATGCTAGGGTGCAAAAAGCTCTTTGTGGGGCTTTTTACCGAGCATATCCCTTTGAGTGAAGTAAGCGCAAAGATACAAGTGCCAGCACTTTGCGAGTTTTTCATCGACTTTTACGCCCAAACCCACTTTAAAAACATAGGCGTTTTAGCCTTTAATCCCCACGCTAGCGACTTTGGCACGATAGGCGGCGAGGAAGAAAGCCGTATTATAAAGGCTTTACGCATAAGCAACCTTTATCTAAGCTTTATAAATTCAGCCCCACAAAAACAAAAAAGCGTGTTAAAGGCTTGTAATTTAGGCTCAAAAGAAGCTTTATTAGTGCGTTTGATAGAAAATGAGCGTTTAGAAAGCGATTTTAAAAATAAAATGTCCGCAACCGCCCCAAAAAACGCAAATTCAGCACGCAAATTTAAAGAAAAAAGCCAAACTAGCGAATTTTCAAATCAAAATTTAGCCCAAAAGCTCGAAAAAGAGCTGAAAATTCAGCATTTTTACCAACCAAACCCGCTTGTAGCTGACACTGCATTTACCAAAAATGCGCTCAAACGCTGTAACCGCCTTGTGAGTATGAGCCACGATATAGCTTTGACTCCCTTAAAGGCTTTGTATTTTGACAAAAGTGTCAATGTAAGTTTGAATTTACCGATAATCCGCACAAGCGTCGACCACGGAACGGCTTTTGATAAAGCCTACACAAGGGCTAAAATCTCCACAAAAAGCTACAAAGAGGCAGTAAAAACGGCTTTACATCTCGCCAAACAAAGATGCGCTCGGTTAAGATAAGCTTTTTTATTTTTTATAGCCTTTAATACCAAATTTTGCTTAAATACAGCCCATTTGGTGGGGCGGGTATGCGGATATGAGCTTTTTGAGATGAAATTTGCTCTAAAAGTTCGCTTTGGCTGAGCTTTTTGGCTAGCACTTGCAGCACAGCAGAGATGATAAAGCGGATTTGAGCGCGCAAAAAGCCATTTGCACGGAATTTAAATACAGAAAAATCTTTATAAGCGTAAGCGCGAGCATAAAAAATCGTGCGAATGCTGTTTTTTTGGGTGTCTGCTTGCTTGCAAAAAAGCCGAAAATCGTGTGTGCCGGTGAAGTGGGCTAAAATTTCGTTGGTTTTTTCTATGTCAATTTTGGGGTAAAAGTGAAAATATGGGGCTAAAAATGGGCTGAATTCGCTGTGATTAAGTATATAGCGATACTCGCGCATTTTCGCATCAAAGCGAACCTCGAAATTTTCGCTTACCTTTTCAATGCGTTTTATGTGAATGTGCGGGTGAGCGAAGCGGTTGAGCTGATTTTTAAGCAAATTTAAATCATCAAAATGCTCCCCGCACCGCACGCTTGCTACCGCGCCAAGTGAATGCACGCCCTTGTCTGTGCGTGAGGCAAAAAGGGGTCTTTCGAAAATGCCTAAATGCGTAAGCGCGTTTGCAAGCGCATCTTGCACGCTGTTTGCGTGTGGCTGTGTGGCTGAGCCTTGAAAACGCGAACCATCATAAGCAAAGATGAGTTTGATTTTCATAAATTTCCTTAAATTTTTCTTAAAATTTAGCATAAAAAATTCAGCAATTTTCTTTTTTAAATTTACAAAAAAAGCATTTTATTTTAATAAATTTTTTGCTTAAATTTGCGCTTTAAAATGCTCAATTTAAAAATAAATTTACCCTAATAACGCCGTAAAATTTTGCGCCAAAAATTCCAAAAACTAAGCCCAAAAGTAACGCAAAAAATAAGCGAAATCGCAAGTAAAGGCGGCTGATAAAACAGGCTCAAAGCCCCAAAATAAAGTCCTATAACCAAAAACACACTCAAATACACCAAGCCCTTATCATAGCGGTAAGTAACTATGCCAAAAGAAAGCGCAAAAAGCGTGCTAGCAAGCGGAAAAAGTGCGATGAGTGTGTATATGACAAATTCTTGCGCTCGTTTTGGACTCGTGCTTACGCCCTTGTAATACTCAAAAAGTGTCCTGCTCTCAATGTCATCACTAATGAGAGTGTTTATCACTATGTCATCAAAATGTCCAGCATACCAAGTTTGATTTTGCTCAAAATCATACACGCTACCCTGCCTTAAACGAAAGGACAAACTCTGCTCATTTCGCTCTAAAATTCCTTCTTTGGCGATGATAAATAGCTCTTTTTCGCCCAGCTTTTTAAGGGGACGATACATAATGATATTTTGATAAAGCCCGTCATTTTCTTTCTCGATAAAAATCAGCCAGTCTAAAAATTTTTGCCCAAATTCTCCGCTTTTAATGTTGAATTTAACTTGGGTTTTTTTATAGTCGATAAAGTTGTTTTGAAGCACAAGGGCAACGGGTATAAAAACAAGCGAAATCAGCAAACAAAAGGCACTTAATAAGCCCGCAACGCGTAAAAAAAACCGCCCCATTTGCCTTGGCGAAAAGCCCAAAGTAAAATACACTATGCTTTCATTTTCGCGCGAAAGCCTGTAAAGCGTGAGCGTAAGGGCGATGAAAAAACTCAACGGCAGGGTAAAAATGAGAATGCGCGGTATCATAAAGCTGTAAAGTTTAAAAAAGTCAAAAAGGCTAATCTCAATGCTTGCCGTCATTCTCGCAAGCTGTATAAAAAACACCATCGATACGATGAGAAAAAGCACGCCAAAAAGCGATAAATTCGTGCTTAAAAAGTGGTTTAGCAAATAACGATAAGCAAGTTTCACCAAAGCCCCCTTATGCTAAAAACGATGAGAAAAGCAAGGCTTAAAAAGGGAATAAAAGGCAAGGCGTTGTGGCTTAAATTTGTATTTTTTTGGCTTTGATTTTGGGTGAATTTATCTTGTGAATTTAAGCCGTTTTTTGAACTTTTTTGTTGAGAATGATTTTTAAATTTTAGAGCGTTTTCGTGTTGTGAATTTAAATAAATTTCATCACTCATTTTGCTTGCTGAATTTGGGTTGTTTTTGAGCTTAAATTTGTGCCAAAATAAAATGCCAAAAAGATACAAAAGCCCAAAAAAAGACGCGACAAAAAGCAGTAAAAAACCCTCCAAAAAGCCTAAAATCCCGCCCATTGCGCCGATAAGCAAAATGTCAGCTTCGCCCATACTTTCAAGTTTTTCGTGCTGTTTTTTAAGATTTAAAAGACAAGAAATAAGGCTTTTTAGCAAAAAAATACCGCCCATAAAACAAAGAGAATAAAGCACAAAACCCCCGCTAAACTCGCCCCAAAAGAAAAAGCCATAAAGTTCGCGCATATCAAGGGCAAAGCAAAGTGCGAAGATGAAATTTGCCCAAAGTAAGATTTCAGGCACGGCTTTAAATTTAATGTCGATGAGTGAGAGCAAAATCAAGCTTGACAAATAAAGGCTCAAAAAGATAAATTCGAAGGCATTTGCACTAAATTCATAAGCAAAAACAAACAAAAGCCCACACAAAAGCTCACAAAGCGGGCTTAAAGGGCTGATTTTTGCCCCACAATACGCGCATTTGCCACGCAAAAAAATGAAAGAAAAAAGCGGAAAAAGATGATAAAATTTCAAATTTTTTTCGCAAGAAAAGCAAAAAGAACGCGCCGTAAAAAGCCTTTTTCCGTGCGTAAATCTTTCATAAAAAGCAAAGATAAAAGAACCAAAACAAAGTCCTAAAACAAAGGCTAAAATCATTTGCCAAAGGTCCTTTCTCTTTTGTGATACTCTTTGATAATGCGCTTAAACTCCCTTTTTGTAAGCCCCGGAAAAAGCGTGTCGCTAAAATAAATTTCAGCATAAGCGCACTGCCAAAGCAAGAAATTTGAAAGCCGTTTCGCATTTCCCACGCGCAAAATCAAATCCACATCCAAAGGCAAATCCAAATTCGCGCTAATGTTTGCTTCATTTATTTCAAGCCCTTGTGCTATCGCTTTTTGCACCGCTCGCACTATCTCATCTTTTGCCCCATAACTTATAGCCACATTCACGCAAAGCAAGGTGCAGTTTTTGGTTGAATTTTCAGTGTTTTTTAGTTTTTCCCGCAGCCTTTCATCAAGTCTGCTTAAATCCCCTATGGCTCGAAAGCGGATATTATTTTCGACAAACAAATGCAAGTTCTCATCAAGCACCTTTTCAAAAAGATGAAAGATAAATTCCACTTCGTCCTTTGGGCGCGCCCAGTTTTCGGTGCTGAAAGCAAAAAGGCTTAAATTTGAGATTTTTTCCTCTACGCACGCACGCATAAGGGTTTCGATGGTTTTTACGCCTTGTGAGTAGCCAAGTTTTTCCAAAAAGCCATTTTTACGTGCCCAGCGCCTGTTGCCGTCCATAACTACTGCTATATGATTGAGTCTGTTCATCGCTAACCCCTAAAATCCAGCCGTCTTTTGAATTCAAACAAAGGTTCGATACCCTTTTCTTGCACTATGAGCGTTTGTAAATGCTTTTTTAAAAACTCCATTACCTTGAAAAATGGCGTTTTAAGCTCGCTTTGAGAATGAAAAATGCTGAATTTAAGGTTTCCAAACACACTGAAAATCAAAAAAAGCTCGCATTTTTCGCTATTACAATGCAACTGAAACAAGCAAGGCTTGTTCTCATAGACAAATGGTATGTGATAAATGTTTTTAAAGCACGCAAAGAGCATTTCTTTGTAAATGCGAAAGCTCGCTAAGTCCGTGCAGTTCATCAAGGCATTTAGCACAAAAGCCTTAAAATCAAAATTTGGCTCGTCCAAAAGGCGCACGATGAGCGCTAAACCCTCTTCAAAGTGCGCTATATAGGGCTTTTTGTAAAGATTTTTAAAGGTGATGACTCCGCCCTTGCTCGTATAAAGCTCGGCTAGGTATTCAGCGCCGATTTCAAGCTCGATAAGGCTTTTAGTGCTTACTTCTTTGTGGTTAAGCAAAAGCGTGTAGTTGTTAAAACCAGACTTTGCGATGACTTTCATCTGTATGGGTAAGGTAGCGTTGATGATACTCATAGCTTCTTGCACCACCTTGCGATTTCTAGGGCAAGCTCGGCTTTGCTCTTGCGTGAAAGCTCGCTAATGCCTGCTTTTGTGATGAGTGTAAAGGCGTTAAAATCGCTTCCAAAGGCGGCATTGTCCTTGCTGATGACATTTAGGCAAATCATATCAAGTGCCTTTTCTTTGAGCGCATTTTTAGCATTTTGAACGGCATTTTGTGCGCCAAATTCAAGCTTAAAGCCGATTTTTTTGCCCTTAAATTTGCAATTTTTTAGCAAATCTTTTTTTGGGCTTAAATGCAAATTTAAACCCTTTTCAAAGTCGCTTTTTTTGAGCTTTCCTGCGTGAAATTCAGCCCCAAAATCGCTTACAGCCGCGCACATTAGCAAAAAATCCCCGTTTTCATACTTTTTCATCAAATTTTCAAGCTCATCAGCGTTTTCAAAAAGCTCGCATTCATAAGGCAAATTTTCAAAAGGCACGGAGCTTAAAAGCCTTACGCTCGCACCTAGCGTAAAAAAGCTATCTGCTAGGGCTTTTGCCATTTTGCCACTTGAAAAGTTACCTATAAAACGGACTTCATCTATCTTTTCTTTCGTGCCGCCGCCTGTGATAAGGACATTTTTTCCCGCAAAAAACTCGTCCTTAAAAAGCTCCCTTTTTACCACAGCTAAAATGCGACAAAGCTCAGCCAAGCCGCCAACGCCCATTTCTCCGCAAGCAAGCAGTTTGCACTCTGGTTCAATCACAAGCGCACCGTTTTCTTGTAAGAGTTTGAGCGAATTTTGCGTGCTGAAATGTTGGAGCATTCTTGTATTTGCCGCAGGGGCGATGATAAGCGGTGCGTTTGCGGCGATGAGCGTTTGGATAAAAACATTATCGCTTATGCCTTGTGCTAGCTTGTTTATGGAATTTACGCTTGCGGGTGCAAAGACTACTATATCGCAATCCTTGCTAAAAGCGATATGGTTTTTATCATTTTCCCAGCTTTCATTTTCGCTACACAAAACGCTATCACACAAGGCTTCAAAGCTCATTTTTGACGCAAATTTCAACGCCCCATCGCTTAATAAAACCTTAACCTTAAAGCCCTCTTTTTTAAAAAGTGAAATCAGCTCATAAGCCTTGTAAAAGGCTATGCTACCGCTTATGGCAAGAAGAATTTTTTTCATCTTTTTGCCCCAAAATGGCACAAATTTAGGCTCAAATTTGTGCTGAAATTTAAATTTTGCGTGCTAAATTTCACTTTTTTACTCCAAATTTTTGATAAAAATAATCCTTGATGACTTGTTTTTTTGCGCGGTTGATGAAAAGAGAACCGCTTGGCACATCGCTTGTAACGCAACTTCCAGCCGCGATAATGCTCTTGCTAGCTATATTTACAGGCGCGATGAGCTGGGTGTCTGAGCCGATGAAAACATTTTTGCCTATTGTCGTGCGGTGCTTTTTAAGCCCGTCATAGTTGCAAGTAATGGTCCCACAGCCCACATTTGTCCCCTCATCTATCTCGCAATCGCCCAAATAACTTAAATGCCCAGCCTTAACGCCCTTTAAAATAGCGTTTTTACACTCTACAAAGTTGCCTATGTGTGAATTTACAATGCTACACTTTGGACGAATGTGCGCTAAGGGTCCTATGTCGCTGTTTTCGATACTGCTGTCCTCCACCACGCTGCCGCTTTTGATGATAGCATTTTTCAGCACACATTTACCCTCCACGCGCACGCCCTCATAAATTTCGCACTCGCCTTCAAAGACGGCATCAAGGCTGATGAAAGCACTTTGCGGGTTGTGAAAGATGACACCTTGTTTCATCAAAGTCATTTTAAACTCATCTTGCATTAAATTTTCGGCTTTTGCTAGCTCATATTTGTCATTAACGCCCATAAATTCAGCCTCATCAATAAAAACGGGTGATACAAACTCGCCCTTTTCGTTTGCTAGGGCTACAATGTCAGTAAGATAATACTCTTTTGCGGCGTTTTGGTTGTTGATTTTGGGTAAAAGTTCTTTTAAAATGGCGCTTTCAAAGGCATAAACTCCGCTGTTGCACGCATTTATGAGCCTTTCTTGTTCTGTGGCGTCTTTAAATTCAACGATTTTTTGAATTTTATCGTTTTCAATAACCAC
>OIYR01000832.1_pt1 | contig 16693 bp, 18 predicted proteins | sample 1588221 | NCBI WGS metagenome assembly OIYR01 (sample SAMN03283292) | human gut metagenome | biome: human-associated habitat; material: feces | host: Homo sapiens | place: Peru | collected 2012 | reverse complement strand
TCAAGCTATTGCCAGCATCCTTGTAGGCTTGAAGCTGTTGGTCAAACTTGTCCGAAGCCTTGTCCGTTTCAATGTTTTTGTCAATCGTATTCTCGAAAGATCCGAAATCCATATCCGAGATTTTGCTTTTACCTATCGGCATAGTATCAATGTTGTTGGTTGAACATTCGGTTATCTGCCATATCCTTGCTTCTTGCGAGGTCTGCACAGGCGATTAGCCATCATAGCGCAGCGATACGCCCAAGACAGTTCATCCTCGTCCTTGTCACGTCCCCAACCTGAGGTAGCACCACCTCCGCCACCGCCAGACTGGGCGGCAATGGTTGTGGCTGCATCAATGTATTCAGCAAAGAGAAGAATGGCTGTCTTCTGCACATCGCCAATCTTGGCAAACACATTGTCGGCATCCAAAGCTATATTCTCGTCGATGACATCCAGACAATTCTGAGCAATATCAACAGGATAATGATGAAACTCGTCCATATAAAAGTCGAAGTGACGTATCTTTGGAGTGTTGTCCGCTGTGGGCATGGGTTTGGGCACAGTCATAATCTTTGGCTGTTGGGTATTCTTTGTTGGAGTTGAAACTGGTTTCTCCAATTCTTGATGATGCAGTTTTGCCCAAGTGCCTTCAATCTTTGAGGGCATCAGACAACGACCTTTGCCAAGTTCCGAGGACTTATAAATAGAGTTACCTCGCTTGATGGCATATCCACGCACTTGTCCTTTGCTGTCGGATTGCAGTTTGACATCATATCCCATTTGCGTGAGGCATTTTGTGTATAGTCCCCAATCAAAGTACGGCATCTTAGCCAAAACGGAAAGACAATCATTGGTTATCGCTTCCTTATTTTGGCGGCTCACCTCTTGTGCATCTTTCCAACCACGCTGTTGCCCAACCTTGGCGGCAGCAGCCATCGCTCTCTCGTAGATATAATGGGCATCATTCACGTTGCCCCTCATGTCTATGCGGTTCGCATCAATGTGAAGGTGCATAATGCCACTCTTGCTGTCACGATGGAGCGCAACTACATATTGGCTGTCTTTGAGGTTGGTTGCCTTTGCACTCTTGCGCTTCGACTTGGCTGAAAGGTCAACCGCATCAAACTCACGGATAAAGTCATCCGCCAACCTCTGCCAGTCCTCCATCGTCCAACCTTGCGTTTCCTCCGAGGTTGGGGAAACCTCGATACGTATCATGTTACGTTTGAGCGGATGATAACGGTTCAACTTGTCTTCAAACTTCTTCTGCAAGGCAAGCATTCTTGCCCACATTGCCGTTGGGGAAATATCATCGGGCAAGAGATTGGTCTTTACAATCTCTGCCTTGTCCTTATCTACTGAGTAACGTATGGCATTTGCGCCATGACTTATTACCTTTGCTTTTGCTATCATATATGTCGTATGTTCTATTGTGTTAAGTATTTCTCTATCTCAATCATGCGGTTCAAGATTACCTCTGCGCTTGTTCTCCATCGTTTCATAAAGATTTCGCTACGGAGAATGTTCTCACGTTCCGTTAGCGGACGTCCTTTGAGAAAGCCGAACAATTTCTGTATATCGCCCCTGGCATCCGAAAGGCTGTTCAAAGCCTCCATTTCTTTGTCAGTCAAGCGTTGTTTGGGATATTTGCCCTCCAACCGCTTGCGTGCGTATGCGCTTGTGGTCAGTCCGCAAAGAGCAGCATATTCCGCTATCTCCTTATGAAGCTGTGGCGTAAGCCTTACTATCAGGCGGCTCGTGTATTTCGGTGCCTCCTTTTCTATATTTTTCTTATTCATACCAAGTATTGCTTCTATAAAAGTGTGCAACCCAATGCGAGCTTGCGAGCGTTCAAGAAGTCCATTGGCATACGTACAAACGAAGTGCGTTTGTATGACATTGGTATTTCTTGCATAGCACTGCTATCAGAGTTTACGCACAAGCACGCTACGCACTGGGGTTGCACCAGTTCACAGACTTGTTGTATAACGGTTCTCAAATTACCCAAGCAACAGCAATTGTGGGGCATTCTCCGCTTCCATCTGTTCCTTGAAGAATTGCCTTCTGGCTTCTGCCTCCAGTTCCATGTCAGAGACGCTTGGCGGTGGAACATCTTCCTTTTCGCCATTATCGCCATTTCCTGAAGTTAGGGAAGAAAAGGAACTGTTGGCAAGTTGTGTTAGAAGTACCGCCATTTTTGATGGGTGGATCCTCCTTGTTAGGGAATGCGGTTGTGGAAGTCATAGTATTAGACTTGCCGGAACAGTCTCTTTGGTTGATGGGAACATAGTGAGGATTGACATATTTCTTGCCGTCAACAATCCATGCAGAAATGCAGAGCAATGTGTGAACACTTCCTCGTCTTGTCTGTACAGAAGAAAGGATGCCCAATTTGTTCATGTGGTCAAGCATCTTGGAGACGGTTTTTCGGTCACACTTCCATAGTTTGGATAGAGCCACCTCTGACATGTTCACCTCCCATAATGCGGTTGTGGATTCCCCAACCTCATTTGAGGTTTCAATCTGTCGTGTCACAATCTGAATGAGTTGATAAAGGCATGAAAGGCGATTGATGCCAGCCGTGCCACCCATCAGATAGTTTACTTGTTCATTACTCAGGATAATGCTGTTGAAAATATTACTGTTCATCGTTGTTTTATTTTTGTTGTGTAAATCTGTTCATGCTGTTATGCGGAAAACTCTCTGCCGTCAAAAGAGAAACTATCGCCTCATGCCGAAGCCTCTCTCTGGCATATAATACTCCTTGTCGTATGCGATATGGTCAAGCACACGTTGCAGTCGGTCAAGTTGGGGACTGTCAAGCACTTGTATGGCATTGATGGTAATTTTCTGTGATGCAATTCTTCGATGCTCACAGTTTCTTTCCGACATGGTTCCGTCACCGTCAGCATAGACCGAATGAAGATAGGTATTGACTGCTTCCGTCTGTTCCTTGCTTGGGTAAGCAGCAGGAAAGCGGTCGGAAATGTAGTCTACCATATTGCTGACCGCATTAGCCAACAGAGGGTCACGTTTTTGCAGACTGTTTACAAGTTCATCTTTCGTCATGATGCTATGGTCTATTGTTCATTTCATTCAGACGGTTTGCAGCCTCCAGTCTTATCTCCTCCTCCGACATGGCTCTTGCTCCTCGTACCCAGTCAAGCAAGGCTTTCTTCTCAAAGAAGATGAGCTTGCCAGCAGGCTTGAAGTACGGCAACTGGTTAAGATGCGTCATCTTGTAGAGCGTGCTCTTGGCAATGCCGAGAAAGGCGGAAGCCTCTTCAAGGTTCAACACTTCCTTTGTCATATAGCAAAGGTTCTCCAACTTGTTCACTCTCGACTGAAGCTCCACTATCTTGCGCTCATGGTCGAGGTTCATCTTTAATGCGTTCTTTTCTGTCATAAATCTGATATTTTGTTTATTTCGTTATCGATTTCGGCTGCAAAGGTATATTGTTGCCAATGATATTCAAGCAGCCGTTATGGTTTATTAAAAGTGCTGATTTTCAATTCTTTGGTTCTATTTTACCATGCTGCAATGTGGTAGATTGGTCGGACACTCACTTGAAATTCAGCATCTTCAAATGTCTATCGTTCAAACATTCACAAAACCAAGTATTGGACAATAAGGGTGGCAAATCTTTGGTTCTATTGCCAGTTCTCGTTTTTGAAAATGTCCAACAGAGTGCAAAACAAAATTTAACACCCGATTTTCGCAGACCAAGCCGTTTGAGGTCAAAACCGTTTGCAATAACCACATTTGGGGTACAATGGTAGGAAAATGAGTTGTGAATGAGAGAAATAGGGATTTCCCCTCGTTTTTCAAGGGACAAATTTGTACCTTTGCAAACGAAACAGAGGTATTCCACAAGGGATATTTCGGGCGAAGTGTTCTTGACTTTATTTTTCCGTGGTTTTGTCCCGTTTTTGTCCCTCGCTGATTTTGTGTCACGAGACAAGAATTTGCAAGTGGCTGATTTACAACGGTTAAAACTGTATTTTGGAGGATTGGTAACGGCAACCACCAGAACGGCCCTTGTCCACCGGTGAAAGTGGCATCCGTCAGAAACTCGTTTGTGCGGAATATTACATCATCAATCTCCTCTTCAAGCAGATTGATGCCAAAGTCTACCGCTGTACTGTCATTTGTCATACGCTGTTATCTATTTGTTTTATGTTTTACGGTTCCTGCATCATTTGCGCTGTTACGCCACCTGTTGTATGATGCGGTTGCATTCTCACTAACCCTATGATGGAATTGTGTCATGGCTGCCACAATGTTGTCAGCTTGGCGTTTTGTAGCCAAATAACGTATTCTCAAAAGAAGATTGTCATTGGTTGTTGTTATCTCATCATATATGGCGAGATACTGCTTTTGCCGTTCGCTGTTTGGCATATATGCTTTCTTTGTGGTCTTAATGGCAAAGTCATACATTTTTCCAAGGTCTTCCCATGCCGTTATTTCCTCGCTGCATGTCTTTCCATTCAAGCTGCCGATATTTGATTTGAAAGCTCGCAACTTTGCTTGTATTCTCTCACCTTCAGTCAACCAGGCAATGTCTATATGCCTGTCTGCGATGTTTGTAGCTTCCACCTTTGCCCGTCCTTCCAAATCTGCCTTGATACTGTCGGCATATTCCACCTGAGGCATAGAGGCTATATTTGCGGCCATACGCAAAGTGTTTTTGACGGATGTGGCAGACTTAGCTCCTTTTTTATAGCCACTGTGCGTAATGGAGTAGTATAAGTCTGGGGTTAGAACGCCTGCTCCTAACTCCATAACTTGTATCTGCCCCATCTTTGAAGCATCATGGTTGTAGGTCATTGACTGGCCAAATGTATTTACTGTAACTGCCATCATTATGATAGTCATTGCTATTTTATATGGTTTCATGTCGTTGTGATTTCGGTGTTAATAATCAAGCATTCCGGCTTCCATCCACCGCCCTAAGGCATCGTTGGCCACCTCTCTTATGGTCTTTGATCGATACAGCTCTGATTTCCAATAACTCGTTCTTGCCTTTATGAACTTCCATGTCTGGAAATAGGCCGTGTTAACAATGGATTTTATACGGTCTAACGATTTGTTGATATTCTCTATCATCAGCATCATTGACGCTGTGGTACAATGGACTTTGCCGCTGGCATAGGCAGCGAGTACTGTTACGGAGGTGTATAGGTTCTGACACTCTGCAGCTATATTCCTCACGGCTCTGACGTTGACGGCAAGCAAAAGAGTGTCGGCAGTTTCAAAACGCTTTCGTTTTACAATTTTTTCATTAAAGTCCGACAACAGTGACTTGTACTTCCCGATTTTGTCTGATACAGTATCATAGGTTCGGTAAACGTTAAAGCCTGTACTGACAGTGTTATACACAAGGTCTATCACGTCAAACGCTTTGGTGTATTTGTCAAGTTCCCAATTGACATCTCGATATTCACGATGTGTTACCTTGCTTGCCTGATGTAGGAGTTTGTTGCTTTCTTCAAGCGTGGATCGTGCCAACAATAGACTGCGTTGCTTCTTGTGGTCGTTGATGTATGCTTCGATTGTGGGAATGTCGCGTGGAACAAGCTGTGCCTTTACTCCAATGGGTGACAGTTGGAATATGCACGTCAATACAAGCATGAGCCATTTCAGCACATGGTTGTCATTGTGTTTTATATTACCTGTATTATTCATTTTACACATATTTATATGTTACTGATATTACTCATATTCATTGTCTTCGTCTTCCCATTCATAGTATGCACTTCCGCTGTTATGCAGCCATCGTCTACGACAACGTTCCGCAATAGTGAGCTTTCTGTCTTTGTCTGCATTTAGCTTGGGAACAAGGTCATGTACCCAATCTAAGAGGCTATGCTTGTAATGGAGGAACTTTTCCACCATTACAAGGTCGGTATATATCCTTGCAAGGCGTGCCTCTATGCTTCGGGCAATTTCCAGTCTGTCACTTGCCCATAGCAAATGCCAGACTCCATCCGTGTCATCAGTTTCTATTCCTGGAGTCTTGGAATATTCTACGGTGACATCGCAGTTTGGATGATCTTTGGCAAGTTCGCTTATCCGTTGGTTGACAAGTCTCGCATTTTCTTCATCAGTGTTATTGGAATCCAGTTCCATAGTCTCAACAACGGAGGTGTCACTCCAGCTGCTCGTCAATTGCCAGTCTATTTGCACGATTGCACGGTGTATCTTGATGCCCAGAAAATACTTTGGTTTTCTCGCAATGGAAAGGGATGCTTTGAAGGTGACCTCACCCTTGACACTGCCCACAGTGCCATGGCGGATGAACGTGTAGCCAGTCCAAGAACCATTGTCCGTCCATGTGATGCCATAAGCATCTTTCATGGCCTTCATCAGTTGCGGTATTCTGTTGTAATCATCCGTTTGAGCCTTCTCTCCATCTTCCGCTTCCTTTATGGCTTGTTTGGTCTGGACGATGATGTCATTGGTGTTGTCAAGCTGCGACTGTAGTTCATTTATCTTTTTCTTGTTATTTTCGTATGTGGTACGATAGGTGTTGTATTCCTCAGTAGTGGTAGCATTGGACATCTTGCGTAACAACTCGCTGTTTTCCTTGTTGAGTGCATCCAACTCCTTTTGTAAGTAGTCAACTTCTTGTTGGAGTTGTGTGAGCTTGGCTTCAAGCTCACCAGTCTGTACCGCTCCACCATCACCGTTTAATGTAGAACGCATGGAACAGCTCTTTGTATGCTCACTTACACTTCTGCCGCATTTGTCACATTTGTAGGTTGTGCTGCCTTTTCCTAACGTTCCTCCATCATGGCAGGTTATACTGAATGTAGCTGTAGAAGCACCTGCTATCTTGCGTGCATCTGTGGCGGTATAGTAGTGTCGGGTGTCATAACCTATATAATAGGTATAGTTGGACTCGTTGGGGTGAGTGTCCATATAGTCCTGCAAGTCTTCGGTGTTGTTGATTTCCTGATGGTCACCATTGGCATTATATTGTGTCAGCCTCGCATTCATCTGGGCCATAAATGTATTCCAGTCCATACTGTAGCTGTCATAGACCGCTTCGTATATTTCTTCTTTTACGTCCCACGATTTTGTTACATTGATTGAATAAGCGTATGCCTTTGCATATTGCCCACTTTTCTTTTTGCTCAATATGTAGGCAGAAATGTAGTTGTTTATTCTATACGTGTTCCGAGAGTCTTGCGCGTTTAATTCCGCAACCCGTTTTCTGCTCCATCCTGCATGAGTCTCTGAATTTGAGAGTATTGCCTCATATTGGGAGGAACTTGGAGAAAAGTTTGGATCCTTTGTGCTTATTCTATACCAATGGTCTCCATACAATATGGCATTGTCATCCTTGGGCGGAACGTAATCACAGAGTGTTTCCGATCCGTAGTCTCGTCTGTAGATATACACTCTCTGTGTATAGTATTGACCTTGCGAGGCTTTGGAATTGTCATCAATCCATCGTGTGAGATTATAGTCACCAATACAGAAAAGGTCTTTAATCTTATCTTCGCCCACAAGTCTGTTCAACACGTGCTGCGTGGAACTGTTCTTGAAATCAGCATACAAGCCGCTTGCGTTATCCACAAAGGTCAATATGCTGCCAAGTTTCTGCTGAAAGGTTCCACCGAAACTGGTTCCTTTAAGCAATTCGTTCATTCCATTGTTAAAACCGGCATTGGCCATACCAACACCTTTCCCGATAAGATTGTCCAAGTCTTTTTCCAAATTTTCTTTGGTAAAACTGTTTTCTATGTCATCTCCAAGATGTTCAAAAAGATTCTTCCAATCGATTCCACCTAATTGGGTGATATTGAACACAGCTTTCAGTTCTTCTGTTATTTGCAAAAAGGCTATATCTTTGAAGCTGAGGGTGCTGTTTGTCACAACACTCTCAAATTGCTGGCAAAGGGACTTTACGTCTTCTGTGGTTTTCAAAAGATAGCTGCCCCAGTAGATTGCCGTAGAAGGATCCTCGACCATCAGCAGTGCGCAGGTGATGGTCTTTGGAATAATTCTCTTGCTTACTATGTTATAGATACGGTTATAATAGTAGTTTTCTTTCTTGTCATCCCAAAGATTGAGATTGGTAAGAGCCTTTCTGTCAAGGTACTTGGAAGAAAATATACCTGCACTGGCAATTTCAGCCGCTTTATAACTATCATAAATCTTTTGAAGGTTCTCATTGTGAAGAGCCTCCATTGCGGCCTCTGTCGTAAAGGCTTCCGACATGGCTTCCATTGTCTTGTAATCCACATTGACACTGGCATACTGTGCCTGGACTGTGTTCACAGCCAAGGAGAATATGATGGTTAATATGATGGCAAACTGTCTCATTATCTTTGGTTTTATTGTCTATTTATTCTGTTTCAAGTTAAGTACTTGCCCTGCATTGTTCACTTTTTGCGCAAAGGCAAGGGATTTGCTTATGCCCGAAAGAGACCAGTCACGACAATAGGCTTCAATGGCTTCCTGATGACTGCATTGAAGTTGTTCCTTGTAGAGTTTCAATGCCTCTTTCTCGGCTCGCTCTGTCGTATAGGTCATGTAACATTCCCTTGGTTCCTCAACGCCATACACGTCACTGGCCAGACCTCGACGGATGAAGACTTCTCGGAAAAAACTTCGTCCCTCCGTATTTTCCAGACGGTTGATTGTGAATATCTTCCTGCACTCCACATCAGTCAGTCCAAGCACAGCCTTGATGTCATCAAAACGCTCCTTGAATTTTCCCTGGTCGAGAAGAATGGTAACGTCAGAATTGTTGATAATGGCTTCCTTGACAATCGGACTGCCAATAATATCCTGCAACTCCTGCGTAACGACACCCACCATAGCCCAGAATTTTCTGGCGGTTTTATACAGATACTTGATGTATTCTGCCATCATTGGGGATGCCACTGCTTTCCAAGCCTCTTCAACGACAAGCACCTTGCGGTTCTTTTTGATGCGCATCTTTTGGATAAAAACATCCATAATGATAAGCGTTACAAGAGGGAAAAGAGTCTTGTTGTCCTTGATGGTGTCAATCTCGAACACGATGAAGGTCTCGTCGAACAGGCTACTGTCTATGTTCTCATTCAAAGTACGCTCATATGTGCCGCCACGGTAGAACTCAGACAAAGAGTAGTTGTAAGACGAAAGGTCAATCCCCGTAATTTTGTTCTCGTTGCAGATGTAAGGTATGCGCTCAGTACTGTATTCAAAGAAGCTGTTGAACGACAATTCATCAACAACCAAAGCCTTGCGTCTGTCTTCCATTTCCTTAATCTTCTTCCAGATACGTTCCTCCACCTCTTTGTTGGTGTCGGTAGGTTTGCCCTCTGTGGCTGTCTCAATGAGGAATTTCTTGTGTAGGGCATCTATTTGGGACTTGTTGTAGCCTTTAAAGCCTACGAAATAGGCTTCGTAGTACTCCTTGATAACCTGCTCAATAAGCAACTCCTCTATCTTTGTCGGTATGGCGGAGTTGCCTTTCCAAATGAGCATGATAAGGTTCTTCAGAAAGTCCATTTTCTCCACGTTCAACTCCTCTCGTTGTATGCGGAAAGGATTCATTGTGATAGGATGTTCTTCTGTATAGCTGATGTATTTGCCACCGACATACTCACATAGTCCTTCATAGGAGTTACCGGTATCAACCATAACAACATCGGTATTCTGCTCCCATAACTGGCGTACTACACTGTTCATGTGGAACGATTTGCCACTTCCACTTGGACCCAAACAAAAGAAATTGCTGTTGTCCGTCAATTTCCTCTTGCCTTCCTTACCGGAAATATCAATAGCTACAGGCACTCCTTGACGGTCTGTATAATAGACCTTCAAAGGTGTGTCCTCACTCTTAGGGAGTTTTTCCTTATACATCAAGCATCCGGCAGCATCGCTAAGGGTAAGGAATCGGTCATAATCCTTGTTCAACGAATAGCAGTTGCCAGGGAATGTACTGACGAACAGCTCCAATTGGTTGTAAGCTCTTTGACTTATCTGAATGCCGATACGCCCGAAAGTATTCTCCAGATGGTTGGTGCATTTTTGAAGATCCGCTTTTACATCGACAGTGACCACAAGGTTGAAGTGACAATAGACAAGCTGCTTGTTTTCTCTTGCTATCAGTTCTTCTACCTTCTTGATGTCCTCTACGGCAATCTGATTGCTTGGGTTTGGAAGGGAGGCATGACGATTCTTCTTCTTTGCCAACCTACTCATCTCCTGCTTCTGACTTGGCAGGAAGATGACTTGGTTGAAGACAACGCTCTTTGCTTCTGGAATGCTGTCCACCATAGACATCAAGTCCACAGGCATACTGATATTGTTGACCTCGATGTTGGTATATGGACGGATAAGTGTCGGCAGGACTATGCTGTCCACATCCACCAAACTATATACCTTGAACTTCCTGTCTCCGATGCCGATTTGGTCATCCTTGACATTGAAGTTGTTCAAAGAAACATTTTTGCTCGTGTAGTTCTGGGAAAGATACTGGTCAACATAGAACTTGGCTTCACTGGCAGACAAGAAGCGTGAAGAAACGCCACGGTCACGAAGCTGGTCCCTCACCTTGCCGACTTTGACAAGAAAGTCTTTCCATTTCTTGCCATCATAACTGAACAGACGGCTTTTCTTGTTCTCTTGGGTAATGACGATATATGTGCTACAATCCGTATACTCTCTTCCCTTGAAGTACCTGAAATAGCTTTCAGACAGGAACTCCTTGTTGCCCTCGTCCGTACATTGAAACTTCTTTTTCGTGAAAACATCCTGCTTGTGGATGGAATAACCTTCACCAAGGGTTGACATCAGTGATGACAACAGATTGGAGAAAGAATTATACTCATTTATGTCAGCGCAGAATTTCTGTACTGGGTTCTGCATTGTAAGTATGGCAGAAAACTCACCGGTCTTGGTGTATAACACACCGATACCATCTATGTCCTCGATGGAGAAATAGATTTCCTTGAAGATTTTGGCTCGTTTGCTCCCAGTACCGAAAGAATACACGGAAATTGCCATGCCAAGGCATACGGCAATCAGAAAAATGATAACGTAAATGACCATTGCTTTTGTTTATACAAGTAAGGGTAGACTCTTACCGCCGTGGATCGAGCCTACCCGTTGATTGTTTACTATGTTATAACTTTACATTTCCCATCGGCTGTAAATGATTTCACAAACGCTCTCTGTAAGCATAGACATAAATGCCCTTGTCGTTTTTCTTTGAGTAGAGTCCTTTTCGTTGCTTGACCATTATAAGGCAAATTCCACTACTTATGGAAACTGCTGCAAATGCCAATGCGACAAGGAAACCAACCAGAGCGTAAACCAACATGAAGCCCAATATGCCGACACCGGCGGTGACGGCTGCCCAAGTGATGTAGCGTCCCTGAAGTCCCATGAACTCCAAAGGACGCTGCAATCCCTTAAACATCTGGTATTCCATGTTTGTCTCTGTCATCTCTGCCATAACACGACGTTTGGATTAGTTACTGATACCAAAGAAGAGCGGGAGAGCATTGGCAGCGGCAATAAGGAAGATACAAGCACCGACGGTCATCATGATCTTCTTCTTGACATCCTGCTCCTCGTTGTTCATGGCGATGTACACAGAGATGGCACCGACAACGGCAAAGATACCAGCAAGAGCATAACACAAGTTGACTACATACGGAATGTACTTGACCAACTCGGATGCGACCTCCTCCAATGCGGAAGTTCCTGCATCATAGCCAGTACCGGCCAGGTTCTGTGCAGAAGCACCGATAGGAGTTAGAGCGGCAATCGCAGCACCCATCATCATGAGTTTTGCACGATTCCTTGCGTGAGACACTTTCACCTTAATGGGAGTAAAGACGTTTGAAAAAAACTTTTTCATTGACTTTCTAATTTTTTAGTTCTACAATTTGTGATAACTCTATTTTTTTCGCGATTAAATAGTCTAAAATACGAAATTCATGTCTTGATAGCCAAACAACGCTGGCATGACAATTGAAGCACCGATCATAAAGAGGATGCCACCGAAAAGCATCATCATGCTTTTGGTGATGTCTCCCTCATGGTAGTTCATCTTTATACCGATTTGCAATGCGGCAACAATCACCACAATACCTGCCACGGCATACAGAATTTCCACAGTGTATATCATCATGGTGCCAACGAATGCGGTTGCCTCGGCAAGTCCATCCGCTCCCCATGAATAGTCAACAGACCCACATCTGGCCGAAACATCTTGAATGCATAATACAGCCAATAGTGCAGTGCATAGTCTGTATGGGATATTAACATTGGGTGTATTCATCTTGGAAGTCGATATTGCTATGTTCTCTGTTTTCTCGTATCTCACTGGCAAGTTGCATTGGGTTTCTTAATCCGCCCTCAGTCTTGCAATCCACCAACCTTTGGTTTATTGCGTCTATTCGCTGAACCAAGGCTGCGTCTTTCTCATTGTCAATGATTGAGCTGACTGCATATTGAGGTTGGGTCAAATCCTGATCAAAAGCCTTGCTTTCATCAAAAAGTTCTTCCTGCTTTTCTTCTGATGTGGCTTCTTCGTGGAACACTGAAGTTGAAATAGGAGCTTCTTTGTCATCGTCAGTCTCAGGATTGTCTTCCTGTGATGACTCGCCTTCCATACCCAAATGATTGTCTCTATTCGCGTCTGTCGGAGTTTCTGTAGTCTCAGGCAGGATACCTTCATCTATTGCTGGTGCAGGTTCTGTTTCTGCAGCTTCTTCGACTGGATTTTCCAGTACCTCGGTTGACTCTAAAAATGAGAAGCCTCCAGTTTTGGTATCTTCCAAGACGGTCTGTGGAGCGTTTTCTTCTTCCACTTCTTTTGTATCACTTGCAGAAATGGTTTCCTCATGTTCTCCTTCTTTCTTGGATTTCGCGTTTAGATCCATTGTTATTATGGTCGCATAGTACAATACATATGCGATGGTCAATACGATAACGAAAATTATAAATGGACTCATAATCATTCATTTTTTGTTGGTAATTCGTGAATTGCGAACACAAAATTACCATGCATGGTCCACTATCTTTATATAAAGTTCCAAATAACAGGGGGTTCCAATGGAATAATGGTAGATTGGTTCTAACGAGAATATAGAATAGAACCAAAGAATTGTATTTTTCCTTTGTATTAGGATGATATAAATAGCGTAAGTGGCAGAGTGTTTCACAACAACCTGCCACCACGACATAATAATTGAGTTTTCCTACACAATTAATTATGATGTATCGAAATATATAATGATGTTCTAAGTCAGAAGAGATCCTTGACGTTCTTCTTGGGGTCATCTTCTATTTTTCCATGTTTCCGCTCATAGTTGCTGATAGCTCTCAAAAATGCAGCTTCCACTACATCTTTAATCTGTAACCCTTCACGAGTGGCGATTATGCGCACTTTCTTCAGAAGGTCAGAACTAACTATTGTACAGAACCGTTCTTCTTGTCTCTCTTTCTCCAGCTTTTTCTGCTTTGCTCGTGCCGACAACGGTTTTCCCTTCTTTCCCTTTTCGGACGTTCTTGGTGTGTTCGTTGTCTCCGATTGTGGGTTGCCCGTCACCGTAAGTCCAGTGAACAATGCATCCAGACTTTTATTATCCATAGTCAATCCTCCTATACTTGTGTCATTCTATTTAGAAACTCTTCTGCGAACAACAGATAATCCTTGGCTCCGTTGCAATTCTTGTCGTAGTCCAGAATGCTGCGACTTTCCAAGGGGGCTTCTGCAAGACGGATGTTCTTGCGTATTCTGCTATTGAAAACGATGTCACCTACTGCCTCACGCAATTTTTCTTCAATGCCCTTTGACAACTTGCTTCCTTCCCACCGTGTGATAAGGATGCCAGTAATGTGAGCTTGTGGGTTGAGCTTTCGGCTTACCATGTTGATGAAATCGTTAATCATGGTCAGTCCCTTGAATGGTAGCACCTCAGAAACGAGAGGGATGACAATGTCGGTAGCGGCTGTAAAGGCGTTGAGCGTTACCAAGCCCAAAGAGGGAGGACAGTCAAGCAACACGAAGTCGTACTTGTCTGCGACTTCCGCTTTCTCCAGAACTTCAGATAGGATGCTTTCCCTTGCTATGGCTGTGGAAAGTTCCACATCAACCATGGCAAGTGTTAAGGATGCAGGAACGAGATGCAAACTGTCTGTGATTTCAATGACTGGTAAGGTTTCCACCTTGCCGGTCAGTGCTTCGTAGATTGTGGCTCCATCAAAAGAGGATGCCAACGAAGTTGTGAGATTGGCCTGTGCGTCAAGGTCAATCAACAACACACGGAAACCTTTCTTGGAAAGAATACTTCCAAGATTTGCTGCTGTTGTGGTTTTGCCGACACCACCTTTATGGTTGGCTACGGCGATAATTCTTGTGCTCATTTCTCAAATTGTTTTATTATGCCGTTTAATATATTGAGCGTGATACTTCCTTATATTGAGAACCTTACAGCCGTACAATATTCTGTATCTTTCTGCTCAAAATTATATGCCTATTTCCCATTCTTATTCTCCTTTTCCATCAATACTTTGTGGGAATGGTACCAGTCTGTAAGCTGTTGGATGCTGATTTCCGTGAGTAGTGTCCTGCCAACGCAAGTCGCCAAGGCTTTCTTGCCATCCTTGGTATTGGGAAAACTTAGCACAGGCGCCCCATTGACTCGCACAAGAGGCAAGTTGTTGCTTTTGGCTGCTCGTTCAGCCTCAATGCCATAGACCTCAATCGAGTCGGTGTCCTTAATCAGCAAGGACAGAATGGAGCCGTCCTTTATATCCTTACTGTTGATGTGGACATAGGCGAGCTTTGCTTCCGTCAGTTCATCAGAAGAACGTTCATTCGCCATCTGGTATGTGCTTTCACCGACTGCTTCTACATGAAACACAACGGGATGCTCTTTCACCATTGCGTCAAGGTGGAGCATCTGGCCTATCCGAGCGTTGATTTTGTCTTCTGATACCACCTCCTTGCGAAATTCAGCTTCTTTTAATCCTCCAGTTTCTTCCTTTGCAGTAAGGATGTAACCATTACGCACCCTTTCCAATATGAAGAAAAGAGGATAGATATTATTTTGTGATGCCATATCATTCTATTCGTTATTGAACTTATCTTTTTCTGGCTCAGAAACCGTGACAAGGTTGATGTCGTAGTTTCCACAAATGGACTGGTAGTCAAACGCAAGCGCACGTTCTTGGTCAAACACAAGCGATGCACTTCCTGAATCATTGGCTTTTCTTGTCGGCTTTCCATTCTCGTCAAGAATATAGAACTTCAACGGAGAGTTAGTTTTTCCGTAGTAGTCCGGGGTCGATAAAAGGTAAGAGAGCAATGACTCGTCTGGTATAAGAACTTTGCCTTCTCTTCTTGCTTGTATGTTTGCCTTAGCAATACAGATTTTCTCCCTTATAAAGAGGACGTATCTGTCCGTTTCAAAGTCTACCACCTTGCGCTGCTTGCCTTTTGCTGTCACTTTCAACGTTTTCATCAGGCAAACCTTGTAGTCCTGTCCTTCCCTTATGTCTCCAAGCTGTCTTGCCTTGGAGAACATCGACCAGAATACTGCTATCTCGTCCGTGCTGTTGCACAATGAATGTTGATACTTCAGTCCCTCAATGCAAATGTCATGCACTTCTTTCTCGGAGAAAGGAAGCTCTTCCGCTATGGGATGCAGACAATAGTATGTCGCCAACATCATTGCCCAGTTGTTGATGAAGCGTTCTCCTATGGTGCTGTAGTCCACCTCGCTCTTTATTTCCCCCAAGGCTCTTTTCCACGCATTGAACCATCCTGCGTTAAAGTTGTCACGATAACGCATCAGCCTGACTGTTATATTGGTCGGACACATATTGCGCAATTTCATGAATGTCTGGTACTTGTCAGTTTCTTCCTTTGTTCGCTCACTTCTCTGAGACTCCAAGAAGATAACTCTTGAAAACAGGGCTATATCTGCCGTTGGCATCTCTTGCCCGGTGAGCACAACACCACAGTCTACATTCGTGGACTCCCTTCGCTCCCCGTCTGCTGACCTTTTCGAACGTCCGGCATTGTCATAGATACCTTTCAGAAAGTCTATATGCTTCTTGCTCAACGAGTTTTTGTATTCATCAAAATGGACGAGCATATTGCTGACTTCAGCACATTTGTCACCCATAGCATAGTAGGTGGTGCTGTCCAAATTGCTGACTTCTGGATTTCTCTGGAACAGATTGATGAGCGACAACGCAAATTCTGTCTTTCCAGTGCCTTTCTTGCCGTAGATGTTCAATATAGGGAAAGAGCGTGTCGTATCAGTGATGATGTCCCTAAACAATGTGGCAAGGTAAAAGCAGATGGCTGCAATTCCATTGTTTCCATATAACTCATGAAGCAGCGCAAAGTATTCTTGGGCAGAGACCTCACGCTTAGGCGCATGGATAAAACGCCTCTCGTTGACATAGGCATTCTTGTTACGCTTGTGTATCTTCGAAAGAGCCGGCAGATAGAAGTTCTCATTGTCCAGTCTGATAATGCCATAGTCATCGACCGGCTTCCACTTTCCTTCGTAGACAATACCATTGGTAAAAGCGTAAAAGCCCCTCTCGCCAATGTTGTTCCATCCCAACTGCGGTACTCGCTGCGCCTCTTCTGTTCTGCCGTAGATGTATGCTTTCAGCAATTCGTATTTCTCCTGTTTCTCGAAGAAACGGAAGTCTCCCTTGCCTTCGATTTTCTCTTTG
>OIYR01000829.1_pt1 | contig 16725 bp, 16 predicted proteins | sample 1588221 | NCBI WGS metagenome assembly OIYR01 (sample SAMN03283292) | human gut metagenome | biome: human-associated habitat; material: feces | host: Homo sapiens | place: Peru | collected 2012 | reverse complement strand
CTTCAATAGAAACAGCCTTGCCGTTCTTGTCAAATTCAACAATGCCAAATCTTTCAGGGTCATCAACATAATACCCGAAAACAGTAGCGCCATTACCTTTTCTCGCATTTTCAACGGCAGACTTTAATCTCTCGTTAAGACCGTGACCGGCAAAAATATTATCACCGAGTACCATTGCGACATCGTCATCGCCGATAAAATCAGCTCCGATTATGAATGCCTGAGCAAGTCCGTCAGGACTCGGCTGAACGGCATATGTAAGATTAACGCCAAACTGATGACCATCGCCGAGAAGATTCTCGAAGCGAGGCGTATCTTGTGGTGTGGAAATAATCAGAATATCCCGAATGCCTGCGTTCATCAGAACAGACATCGGGTAATAAATCATGGGTTTATCATAAATGGGCAGGAGCTGCTTTGAGGTTACTTTAGTTAATGGATACAGACGAGTGCCGGAGCCACCGGCCAAAATAATACCTTTCATAACTTTTATCCTCACTTAATCCCTCTGAAAAATGTCACGAGTATATACTTTCTCTTTTACATCATCAAGACAAGCATCGTAACGATTGGCAATGATTGCCTGACTCTGTTTTTTAAACTCATTTAAATCATTCACTACCAGACTTCCAAAGAATGTACTGCCGTTCTCCAATGTCGGTTCATATATAATCACAGTTGCACCTTTAGCCTTAATGCGCTTCATAACGCCCTGTATGCTGCTCTGGCGGAAGTTATCGCTGTTGCTCTTCATGGTCAGACGATACACGCCGATGGTCACAGACTTTTCCTGCTTCTCATCGTATTCGTTGTCCTCGTCATAGCCGTAGTAGCCAGCCAGCTTCAGAACGCGGTCAGCGATGAAATCTTTTCTTGTTCTGTTGCTCTCGACAATAGCCTCGATCAGGTTTTCCGGCACGTCAGCGTAGTTTGCCAGCAGCTGCTTGGTGTCCTTGGGCAGGCAGTATCCGCCGTAGCCGAAGGACGGATTATTGTAGTGGCTACCGATACGAGGATCAAGGCAGACACCATCGATAATCTGCTGGGTATTCAGCACCTTGCTCTCTGCATAGGTGTCCAGTTCGTTGAAATAAGCCACGCGCAGGGCAAGATATGTATTGGCGAACAGTTTAACAGCCTCTGCCTCGGTGAAGCCCATGAACAGAGTGTCGATGTTCTCCTTGATAGCACCTTCCTGCAGCAGACCAGCGAACTCGTGTGCCGCCTCTACCAATCGCGCATCGTTCAGATCAGTGCCAACAATGATACGGCTTGGATACAGGTTGTCATATAGAGCCTTGGACTCACGCAAGAACTCCGGGCTGAAGATGATGTTATTACTGCCGGTTTTTTTACGAATACTCTCAGTATATCCAACAGGAATCGTTGACTTAATAACCATAATCGCATTCGGATTATATTCCATAACCAGCTTGATTACAGCCTCAACAGCAGATGTATCGAACTTTTGAGTATTTGAATCATAATTGGTCGGTGTGGCAATAATAATGAATTCTGAGTTTTTATAGGCAAGTTCAGCGTCAAGCGTTGCCGTCAGGTCAAGTTCTTTTTCTGCCAGATATTTTTCTATATATTCATCCTGAATCGGTGACTTTCTCTGATTTATCATTTCAACCTTTTTAGGAATGACATCAACCGCATAAACATTATTATTTTGTGCCAGGAGGGTTGCAACAGAAAGACCTACATAGCCTGTTCCCGCCACTGCAATTGTATGTTTCTTTTCCATATTTTCAATTTCTCCTTAAACATCTTAATCTATCATCATTTTTTGTATCTTTTCCGGTATTTTAGCAGTGTCCAGTCAGTAGGGGTCGCAATTACAACAAAGTCAGCATCAGAGTACGCTACCTCTGAATCCAGCGTTGCAGTCAAATTCAGTTTCTTTTCAGCCAGAAATTTTTTGATATAATCATCCTGAATCGGGGATTTTTTGTTGTTAATCATATTGACCTTGTTTTCTACTCCATAAAATATCAGTTAAGTACACTCGCATCTATTCCTCAATAACCGAAGTGCTGTTTTATACAGTCGAACCACGTATACCCTGCGATAAAGTTTTTTCTAAGTGTTGGATTGTTGAATCGAACACTGTCAGTGTATAAATCTTGTTAAAACTGTATACATCATTCAATCCGGTTTTACAACTTCTTCAAAACCGGTAATATCACTTCGTCCACTTCATCAGCTTACCTGACACATGGCGGACAAAGTCGGGTACCCGACCCGCCTGCTAAAATTATACCTTTCATATGTACCTCCCAAATCATCTTCCTTGTTTAGTAAGAACTACGATAATTGTTTTAAATATGATTTTCCAATCCACAAGAAAACTGCGTTCACGGATATACTGTATATCCATCTCGACCCATTCATCAAAAGAAATGTCATTTCTGTTTGGCTGAATTTGCCAATAACACGTAAGACCAGGTGTAATAAACAATCGCTGGGTTTGATAAACAGAATATTGCTCAACCTCTCTGGGCAAAGCAGGACGAGGTCCCACAATGCTCATATCTCCTTTTAGAATATTAAAAAGCTGTGGGAGCTCATCAATACTTGTTTTTCTTATAAATTTTCCGACTCTTGTAATTCTCGGATCATCGGTAATTTTAAAAACAGGTCCATCCATTTCATTTTCTTTCAGTAGTTCCTTAAGCTTGTCTTCCGCATCAACAACCATTGAGCGAAATTTATACATTTTAAACTCTTTACCGTTTTTTCCAACTCTTATCTGCGAAAAAACAGGACCTCCTTTGGGATCATCAATAATGATAGAAATAACTGTAATCAGCATAACAGGAGAAAGAATAATAATAGCTATCAGAGAGAATAAAATATCCTGAAATCTTCTTAGCCACCGGTAACCGTGTCTTGTTTTTAAGGTTGCATAATAAATATTATTTTCAGGTATAACATTTTTTTCGAAAATATTGTTTTTTCTTTCATTTGCATATATTCTTTTCGCCAAAACTACACCCCTCTAGCAAAAAAAATTAATAGCCGTATTCGGCGTAGTAACCGTATTTGTATCCTCCGCCGTATTTGCGTTTACCGACAGGCTCAACATCATTAAATATAACACCGATAATATTAGATTCGGAGCGTTTGAGAATATCAATTGTTTTTTTGTAGTCCCTGATGTCGGTAACATTATCTCTGACTATAACAACAACACCGTCAGTTTGCTTTATTATAGGTAAAGCGTCAATTACTACACCAATTGGCGGAGTATCAAATATAATATAATCATATTGTTTTGAAAGCTCTTTGATTAATTCTTTCATATTGTCACTTGATAAAAGCTCCGACGGGTTCGGAGGAATAGTACCGCAACAGATAGCGTCAAGATTGTCCAATTTAGAAGTGTAAACTATATCAGATACCTCACATTCAAAATTGAGGTAATTTGTAATTCCCTTGTCAACAGGTATTTCAAGCACCGATTGAATTCGAGGTCTTCTCAAATCACAATCAATAATCAGTACCCTGGTATCAACCTGCTGTGCAAGTGCAATAGCTATATTAACTGCAGTAATAGTCTTTCCTTCGGATTTTGCAGAGCTTGTAACAGACACCATTTTACAGCCTTTTTTTACAATTGAATAAGCAATATTTGTTCTTGCTTTTTTATAAGACTCTTTAATCTGAAAGCCGACAGCTTCTGCATTGAGTTTTACATCTTGAAAAGAGCCTCTTTTTGGATATTTTTTCATACTGACTCCCTCTTATCTCTTTTTTTGTTAGATTTATTTACTGCGTCAAATTTTGGAATAGCTGCAAGAATTGGAATATCTCCAATCATAGTCATTTCCTCGTTGTATCTCATCTTTTTATCAAGGAACGCTCTGAGCAATGAAATTCCGACAGATATAACAAGTCCTGCTATCATTGCAATTATTACGTTCTTTATTTCATTTGGAGATGAAGGAGTAGTAGGCAGTTGAGCATAATCAACTATCTTTAGCGTTGCTTTGGATTTAAGTCTTGAAATAGCCTCAGGTGCAACCTTTCCAACCGCATCAGCTATAAGCTTTGAATCATTTGGAGAAGGAGAAGTAACCTTAGCGTCAAATATCTCCGTCTTTTCGTCACTGCTGAAAGAAACCATTTCGCTAAGCTGTTTAGCGGTATATTTGTTGTTTATATGCTCGGAAAGCTCTGCGTAAAAAGTATTTGTGTTCAGCATTTTAATATATGTAGCAACAAGATTCTGTGCATAGGTTTGCTCATAAAGTATATTGGGGCTGTTTTTATTTTCATCATCATTTGACGTATCAACATATAACTGAATTGAAGATGTGTATGACTTTGGAATAAAATATCTTGTTATAAAAAAGCTTCCGATAGCACAAATAAGCGTAACTACGATAATAAAAGCTGCATTTTTCTTAATAATATTCCATACATCTGACAATGAAATAATAATTTCATCCTTTTCTTCCATAGAACTACCTCCGTTTTACATATTCATTCATTTTCTGCATTATTAGTTACTATTATAATCCAACATCCAATTTATTTCAACAACAATATTTTATTTTTTTCCACTATTGACAAAGTTTGTGTGACTAATTTATTATTGTGCACTAAGATATCAAGAAATTAGTAATTATCACCATAAACACATAAAAGCTTTTCGGAGAGAAAGTTATGTAAGTACAGTTGCCTTGCTTTTTGTTCCTTTTGAATGCGGTGCTTTGTCGGACTTTACTGTCCATATTTCGGCACCGACCTTTGCCTGAGCTGTTTCATCAATATCGCTTAAATCCGTAAACATAAACCGAGCCGAGAACAAACCATATTGAAACAAGCTGTGTTGTATAGCCTTTGCATAGCAACATAAATATTGCAAAGCCTATCCACACTATCGGCATATGAGGATTTTTGTATTTATATTCCGTTATGCCATTTTGATTTTATGTAAAAAGTGCATAAAAACACCGACAAGTATTAGTATAGAACGCCATTACTTGTCGGCAATAATTTTAATATCACGTTACTTGTTCAAAAATATAGAGGTATAAATCTTCAAGAGTTGGGGATTGTGGGGATAATTTATGATTTTTAGATATTATTTGTTACAAATTTTATTATGCATTTTTGTGCAATATGACAGAATTTATTTAAAATGAAGTAATGAGGCTTAATCCGTAGAATACCCATATCATTAAAAGTCTGCATAAGATAAAGTGTCGGCATATTAAACACGGCAACTTTTAAGGTTTTATCCGACGAAGTGCTGTCTTTTGTTGCAACTTACGATGTTGAATCCTATGAATCGGAATTTCCTGAACAACCAGCAAATAATGTTGCTGTCATTGCAAGTGTGAGGAACGCACATAGATTTTTTGTCCGGGCATTGTCAATAAAAGTTTGTAAGTTTTAAAGAAGATTGAACTTTTTATTGTTCAATCCTCTTTGTTGTTTATTACAGACTGCATATCTTCGGGAATTTCTGCAGTAACCGTTATGTATTCATTTTTTACAGGATGGTAAAATTCAAGTCTTGCACAATGAAGTGCCTGCCTTGATATTTTATCAAGCTTTCCACCGTAGAGGTCATCACCCATAAGCGGATGCCCTAAATAAGCCATATGACAGCGAATCTGATGTGTTCTGCCGGTTTCAAGCCACAATTCAAGCAATGTAAAATCTTTTGTTGCAACAAGCGGTTTATAGTGCGTAACTGCTTTCATTCCGTCATCACGGACAATTCGCACCATTTTGGAATCATCACGCAAATCCATTGGCTTATCAACTACTCCTTCAATATTTATTTCACCCTCGCACAAAGCGTAATAGACTTTGTGCGTTTTATTTTTTACTGCATTTGCCGTAAAACGGTTTTTTGCAATGAGTACGAGCCCCGAAGTGTCTTTATCAAGTCGATTAATTGCCCGAAATACAAACGGCTTGCCGTTTTGACTGCAATAGTACGAAACAATATTTGCAAGCGTATCGCTTTGGTGCTGCTTTACAGGATGAACAGGCATGGAATGCGGTTTGTTTACCACAAGAAAATGTTCATCCTCATATCTTATATCAAGTGTCCCCTTTGTCGGTTCAATTTCACATTTTTCATCGGGAATTGCAATTGAAACGGTTTTTCCGCTTTGCACACAGTCAATTGTTCTTAAAATTTTCCCGTCCATCAAAATACCGTCTTTTTCTCTTTTCAGTCGTGTTATTATTCTTGCAGAAAGACCGCATTTATCGCGCAGAAATCTTTGAGCAAGCATATTGTCACATTCGTCAGGTACGGAAAAATACAGTCTGTCAGACATAAATCATCCTCCAAACAAAAAATAAAATTATCAGCTGAATAATAAATATTATCGGTATGCCGAGCATAAATTTAATGTGTCTTGTTTTGTGTCTGATTAATTGCATTGTAATGTACATTGCAACACTTCCTCCGAGTGCGGAGAGAATCAGCAATGTGCTTTCTCTTACTCTCCATTTGCGGTGAATTGCAAAGTATTTGTCACAGACTGTTACGATAATTGATATCAGGCTGATGATGCAAATGTATATGATGAAAATTTCCATGAGAACTCCAAAGGATGATTTGATTGAAAAACAAAAAGATTGTTCCGATTATTGTATCTGTAATAGCTATGTTAACCGTTATCTGCATAAGCTCATTTACAAGAGAAAAACCGCCGAAAAAGCAGAATGATATCAACAACATTGCAGCCTTATCATCAAAGGCAACTGCCGACACACCCGAAAGTGATGAAGAAATGCGTGGTGTGTGGGTATCATATATGGAGCTTTCAATGGAAAATGAAAGCTCCAAGACACAAAAAGCGTTTGAAGATAAATTTAACGAAATAGCACAAAAATGCCGTGAAAGCGGTTTCAATACGCTTATTGTACAGGTACGCCCCTTTTGTGACGCATTATATAAGTCAAGCTATTTTCCGTGGTCACATATTCTTACAGGCACACAAGGCAAAAATCCGAACTATGATCCGCTTAAAATAATGTGTGATATTTGTAAAGAATATAATCTTAAAATTCATGCGTGGGTTAATCCATACAGAGTCAGTTCAAATGAAACTCCGAAAAAACTTTCAGAAAACAATCCTTACATAAAGAATTCCGAAATAGGTATAAAAACCGATAACGGAATTTTTCTTGATCCGTCAAATGAAACTGCACAACAGCTGATTTGTGACGGTGTAAAGGAAATTGCAGAAAATTATGATGTTGACGGGATACAATTTGATGACTACTTCTACCCTACCGAGGATGAAGGTTTTGATAAAAAGCAGTATAGTGCTTATGTTGATAAATACGGTTCAGAAAATTCTATGAGCCTTGAAAACTGGCGAATACAGAATGTGAACACTTTAATTTGCAAAGCTTACAGAACGATTAAAGGCGTTAATTCATCAATTGAGTTCGGTATATCACCGCAAGGTAACATTACTAACAATGATGGCCTGTATGCCGATGTAAAATCGTGGTGTACCTGTAAAGGCTTTGCAGATTACATCTGTCCGCAAATTTACTTTAGCCTTGAAAATCCTGCCCTGACTTTTGAAGACTGCCTTGACAGCTGGACATCTCTTGATTTTGACGAAAATGTAAAACTGTATGTCGGTCTTGGCGGTTATAAGGCAGGTAACGGCGAATATGACGAAGAAACATGGCTTTTAAGTGACAGTATTCTTGCCGATGAATACGATATTTTGTGTAACAACAAATCTGTCAGGGGCTTTATGCTTTACAGCTATAATAGCCTTGAGGATGATACTGCAAAAAAAGAGATTAATAATCTGATTAACGCTTTAAACTAATTCAGCATCGCAGTAGTCATCAAATGATTTTGTGATTTTCACATCAATAATTTTGCCGCAGAGACTTGTATCTTCGGAATTAATATGAACAGGCGTGTAGTTCTTTGTGTAACCCTCAAGATAACCGTGACGAAGTCTTTCAACGAGAACAGATTCACAAAGGCCAACCTGATCTTTAAGAAATTCCCTTCTGGTTTTATCGCAGACCTGCTCCATAATTTTGGCTCTCTGCTCTTTGATTTGCGGATCAATTTGATTTGGTGCTTTATCGGCAACAGTACCTTTACGGCGTGAATACGGGAAGATATGCACCTTTGCAAAGCCGATTGACTTTACAAATTTAAGAGATGCGTTGAAGTCTTCCTCAGTTTCACCTGCAAATCCAACCATCACATCTGTTGTCATAGAGCTGTTTTCAAAAGCGTTTCTGAGATTTGTAACAATTTCAGCGTATTCTGCACAATTGTAGTGACGGTTCATTGCTTTGAGTGTGTTATCACAACCGCTCTGCAGTGAAAGATGAAACTGCGGACAGAACTTTGGCTGTGCGGCAAGACGGGCAATCATTTCTTTATCCATTCTTTCGGGTTCGATTGAACCGAGTCTTACACGGTCGATTCCGTCAACGGAACAAGCACATTCTACAGCATCCGCAAGGTCAAAATCTTCGTCAAGTCCGTAGGCGGAAAGGTTAATACCAACGAGAACAACTTCACGGTAACCGTTTGCGGCAACCTGAATAAGCTCTGCTTTTAAATCTTCGAGGGATTTTGAACGCACTCTGCCCCTTGCATACGGAATAATGCAGTAAGAACAGAATCTGTTGCAACCGTCCTCAATTTTAATGAAAGCTCTTGTATGTTCTCCGAGTGACGATACGGAAAGGTTTTCGTATTTTTCGCCTTTTCCGATATGCTCTGTTATATGAACAAATTTCTGTTTTTCTTCGAGAAACTTGTAAATTGAAGGAACGAGTTCGGCTCTCTTTGCATTGCCGAGTACGATATCGCAATTTGAAAAGTTCTCGCTTTCTTCGGGAAAAGCCTGCGGCATACAGCCGGTTAGAATAACAATTCCGTCAGGATTTTCACGGCGGACACGGTTTAGAATCTTGCGGTTTTTTGCATCACTTACGGATGTTACCGTACAGCTGTTTACGATTGTTATGTCTGCCCTGTCCCTGTCATCCGAGAGAAGAAAACCGTTTTTCAGCATATCTTCACGCATTGCCTGTGATTCATACTGATTAACCTTGCAACCGAGTGTAATTATATTAAAATTCATTTAATAATCATCCTTTTTTAGGTAAATAGTTGAAATTGCAAAAATTCATCAATTTATTGTTGATTTTAACAAATATCAATGATAAAATATAGACAAGTTAAACAATGGAGGTGAGATCTTGTTTTCTGTACCGGTTTCAATAAAAGATAAAAAAGAAATGATCGATATGTTTGAAACTCTTGCTCACTTTCCGGATACAGTAATGATGCTTAGAAACGGCGATAATACCGTTGACGCTCATTCTTTGATGGGTTTTTTTACAATTGATGAAAAAATGCCGATTGAGCTTCTTCTTGAATCTGAGCCTGACGATAATCTCAAACAGGCCATTTCAAAATTCGCATTTGTTAACGCATAAATAATATAATATTACATATTGTTAAGCCCTATGACCAAAGTCATAGGGCCTTTTTGTTTGTCTATATTAAGAATTTTTATCGACAACATGGAACTTTTTAAGGTTTCCTGTCTTCTCGCTTCTCTTGTCAAGCTCGGTAAGAACATCCTCGAGCGGAATACCAAGCTTAACCATCATAACTGTAAGATGATAGATAAGGTCTGCAATTTCATAAACAGTTTCGCTGTTGTCATCGTTCTTTGCCGCAATGATTGTTTCACTGCACTCCTCGCCTACTTTTTTAAGAATCTTGTCAATTCCTTTATCAAGAAGGTAGCAAGTGTATGAACCCTCTTTTGGATTATCTCGTCTGTTTTCTACTGTAGCATAAAGCGCTTCAAGAACTTCTCTGTCGTTCATATTAAAATTCTCCTCATTTTAATTTTTTAAAAAAGCAGGAATGATTTCCCGTGTGGCAGGCCGCACCTGTCTGTTCAACTGTGATGAGCAATGTATCGTCATCGCAGTCGGCATATATATCAATTACCTTTTGTAAATGACCTGATGTTGCACCCTTGTTCCAAAGCTCCTGACGGCTTCTTGACCAGAACCATGTGTAACCGGTTTCAAAAGTTTTTTGCATACTTTCACGATTCATATATGCAAGCATAAGTACCTCACCCGTTGACTTTTCCTGAATAATTGCGGGAATAAGTTCGGATTTTACAAAATATTTATCAAAATCCATAATTACCTCAGATTTTATTTGTTACTTCAATCGCCTGTTTCAAATCGAGCGAACCTGTATAAATAGCCTTGCCGCAGATTGCACCGTAGACATCGAGTTCTGCAAGATTTATGATATCCTTGAGAACTGCAACACCGCCGCTTGCGATAATATTACAGCTGACTTCGTGAGCAAGGTCATCAAGCTGTTTAAGGTTAGGACCTGCAAGAGTACCGTCCTGATCAATGTCAGTGAACACAATAGTCTTTACTCCGACATCTTCCATACGCTTTGCAAGCTCAATGTAGTTGATTTCCGAATTGTCAATCCAACCTTCTGCACGAACCATGCCGTCCTTTGCATCAATGCCAACTACAATTCTCTCACCGTATTCTTTTACGGCATCAATAACAAGCTGCTGGTTTTTAACTGCGGCTGAACCGAGAATAACACGGTTTATTCCTCTTGAAAGATAATATTCAACCGCTTTCATATCACGGATTCCTCCGCCGACCTCAACAGAAAGTCCCGAGGCTTTTGCAACATCTGCAATAAGATCGGCATTAACAAGCTTTGCGTCTTTTGCACCGTCAAGGTCAACCATATGCATCCACTCTGCACCTGCGTCAGCAAATCCCTGAGCGGCAATATATGGGGACTCTGCTACCTTCTGAACGGTTGCATAATCACCCTTGAAAAGACGGACACAATTGCCGTCTTTTATGTCAATAGCGGGTAAAATAATCATTATAACACTCCTTTAGTAGAAAGAAGTACATTTGAAGAATTTTGCTTTACTGCAAGACGGAGTGCGTGTGCGCAAGCCTTGTACAAAGCCTCTGTGATATGGTGAGAGTTGTCACCGTAAACAGATTTGAGGTGAAGTGTGATTTGTGCGTTAAATGCAAATGCACGCATAAATTCTACAGTCATTGAGCAGTCATAGCCGCCGCATTTTGCCTGCGGAAAATCAGCATCGAATACAAGATAAGGTCTGCCGCTGATGTCAACCGATGCAAATGCGAGAGCCTCATCCATAGGAACATAGAAACTGCCAAATCTTTCAATTGACTCTTTGGTTGAAAGAGCCTCTGCAAACGCTTTGCCGAGAACTATACCTGTGTCTTCAACGGTGTGATGTTCGTCAACATAGAGGTCGCCTTTTACCGAAACCTCAAGCCCGAATCTGCCGTGAGTGGCAAACGAATTGAGCATATGGTCAAAAAAGCCTATGCCTGTATCAATTTTAATATCGCCGCCGTCAAGATTAAGTTTTAGCTTTATGTCGGTTTCCTTCGTTTTACGCTCAACATATGCACTGCGCATATAATCACCTCGATAAATAAGTTTTAATGCAACTTATCAGTTCTTCGTTTTCTTCTTCTGTGCCAACGGAAATTCTGATGTAATCGCCCATAAAACGGATTACAATTGAATTGTCCTTGAGATAGTTCCACAAGTCTTTGCCGAATGATGTTTTAACAAAAACAAAGTTTGCACAACTGTTGTAAACCTTAAAATCATCGGAAAGAGCGGACAACTCCAATAAGTCATTATACAGCTTTTCTCTGTTTCTGACAATTGTTTTTTGTCTGTTTTTGAGATAATCTTTATTTTTATATATTATACTGCCGACAACCTGAGAAAATGTGTTCACATTGTACGGAGATTTTACCGCTTTTACAGCTCTTGAAATTGTTTCATTGGCAACGGCAAAACCGAGTCTGAGTGCCGCTGAGCCAACTGCCTTTGATGCGGTTCTGAAAATAATGAGATTTGAATACTTTTCAACCTCATTTATAAGACTCTGATCCCAGAAATCCATATATGCTTCGTCAAGAATTACAAGTGCATTTACGCTTGTAACAAGTCTGCGTGCATCTTCGGCGGTCATACCCTGCCCTGTCGGATTGCATGGGTTTGAAAAAAGTAAAAGTTTGATATTGTCACGATTTACCTTTTCAATAAGTGCATCCGTATCAATTGAAAGGTCGTCTGATTTGATAAATGTGTCACATTCAACCTCACAAATTGATGAATAGAATTTATACATTGAAAAATCGGGAGCAACGCAAAGCATCCTATCCCCTTTTTCCATAAATGCGGCTTCAATCAAAAAGATAAGTTCATCTGAGCCGTTACCTGCGGTTACATATTTTGGATTGATTCCGTAATAATCCGCAAAAGCCGTAACAACCTTTTCCGCAAGCGGATCAGGATAGCGGTTGAAATCAATTGTATCAATTGCATTTTTGATTTCTTCTTTGATGAAATCAGGATAATTTTCGGGACATTCGTTTGCATCAAGTCGAATTTTATATGTACCGCTGATTGGTTCATAGGGTTCAAGTTCACGGATTTTTTTGTTTAATTCATAAGACATTGCATAACTTCCATTCTTATTTCATATCAAAACGCACTTTAATTGAATTTGCGTGTGCTGTAAGTCCTTCTGTTTCTGCAAAGCGAACTACATCTTCGGCGTCTTTTCTCAAAGCGTCTTCTGTGTAGTAAATAAAGCTTGATTTTTTTACAAAGCTGTCTACCGAGAGAGGTGAGAAAAATCTTGCCGTGCCGCTTGTCGGAAGAACATGGTTAGGACCTGCAAAATAGTCGCCCAGAGGCTCGGGACTGTAGTTGCCGAGAAATACAGAGCCTGCATTATCAAGCTTGCCGACATATTCCATTGGATTCTCACAACATACTTCGAGGTGTTCGGGAGCAAGTTCATTAGCAAATTCAATTGCCTGTGACATATCACTGCATACGATAATTGCACCGAAATTGTCAACAGATGAACGGATAATTTCTTTTCTTGAAAGTGAAGTCATCTGCTTTTCAAGTTCTTTTTCGGTTTTATTTGCAAGTTCTTCGCAGTCTGTAAGAAGAATTGCAGAAGCGAGTTTGTCGTGTTCTGCCTGACTCATAAGGTCTGCTGCAAGGAATTTTGGATTTGCAGACTTATCAGCAATGATGAGAATTTCACTAGGACCTGCAATCATATCAATGTCAACTGTGCCGTAAAGAAGTTTCTTTGCAGTTGCAACAAAGATGTTGCCGGGACCTACGATTTTATCTACCTTTGGGACGGTTTCTGTGCCGTAAGCAAGAGCGGCTACTGCCTGTGCTCCGCCCATAAGGAAAATTCTGTCAACGCCTGCAACTTTTGCGGCGGCGATAATATTCGGATTAGGTGTACCGTCTTTCTGTGGAGGTGTACACATAATAATTTCTTCAACGCCCGCGATTTTGGCGGGAACTGCATTCATAAGAACAGATGACGGATATGCCGCAGTGCCGCCCGGAACATAGATACCGACTCTTTTAAGGCCTCTGATTCTCTGCCCCATCATTACGCCGTTATTCTTTGTTGTAAGCCAGCTTTGCTGAACCTGTCTTTTATGGAAATCAGCGATATTAGCGGCAGCCTTTTTGATTGTTTCAAGATAATCCTTATCGCATTTTTCAATAAGGCTGTCAATTTCATCAGCAGTAATTTCAACCTTTTCTGGAGCCTTACCGTCAAATTTTACGGTGTATTCCTTTACAGCCTTGTCACCGTTTTCTGCAACATTTTCGATGATTTCCGAAACAATCGGAACTACATTTTTATCTGAATTCTGCGCTCTCTTTTTGAGCAAATCAATAAATTCGTATTCCTTTTTTCCGTCTGCTACAACAGTTGTAATCATTTTGTGACAGCCTCCAGTTTCTTTTGCAATTCTTCAATTTCAGCCTTGCGGAGTTTAAGACTTGCTGTGTTGGCAATAAGTCTGGCTGAAATATCACACACCCATTCAATTACTTCAAGACCGTTAGCCTTGAGTGTTGAACCTGTTTCTACTATATCTACGATACCGTCTGAAAGACCAACAAGAGGAGCAAGTTCTACTGAACCCTCAATCTTAATGATTCTGACATCCATATCTTTATCGTCAAAAAATGCTCTGGTTACATTTGGATACTTTGTTGCGATTGTCTTTGTGTTGTAACCGCTGTAAAAATCGGTATCTTTTTTTGTTGCAAGGGCAAAACGGCATTTGCCGAATCCCAAGTCGAGAAGTTCATAAAAAGATGAACCGTTCTCAAGGATTGTATCTTTGCCGACAACACCGAGGTCGCAAACACCGTGTTCTACATATGTAATAACATCTGCAGCTTTTGCAAGCACTACTTCAAAATCATTGTTACCGATTGGAAGAATAAGTCTTCTTCCCTTGTTTTTTACTTCGTCACAATTGTATCCGATTTTTTCGAGAAGTTCAATTGTGGTCTTTTCAAGTCTGCCCTTTGTAAGAGCAATTCTTAATGGTTTCATATTCTCTTCCTTTCCGACAGCTTGATTACACGGTTTCAACTTTTGCAATTCCTCTTGATTTTGCAAACTGTTCTGTTCCTTCAAGAGTTTCAAGCACGCTGAACTGCGCCTTTATTCCCTTTTCATTAAGCTCATCAACATATTTAAGAGCCTTCATTTCGTTTCCGTTTTCTGCAAAAACGAGAACATCGGGGTTATCTGAATAATTTACATTATCATCGGAAAGATGTTTCATTGTGATTGCATCTGTATCAATCGCAAAGCCTGCAGCACCCATAGGAGCGTCAAATTCACTGAGAAGATCGTCATATCTGCCGCCTGAAATAACAGCATCACCGATTCCGTTAATGTATCCTGTGAATACGATTCCTGTGTAGTAATCATTTCTCTGAACAAGTCCGAGGTCAATAATAAGTTTATTACCGAGTTCAAGTACGGAAAGTTCTTTATAGATTGAATGGAGATAATCAAGAGCGCTTTCAGCGCCTGTCCCTTTGCAAATTGCGTAAGCTTCGTCAAACACCTCTTCACCACCGAAAAGTGACGGAAGTGAACGGATAGCGGAAACTGTTTTGCAAGGTTCGAGTTTATCAAGAAGATTGTTAAGTGCAGAATAGTTTTTACTTTCGATTGATACTCTGATTTTTTCCTTGTAATCGTCATCAATATCAAGTTCTTTCGAAAGAGCATTGAATACTTCTGCGTGACCGAGTTCTATTCTGAAATCATCGGCAACAGCAGAAATACTTTTTACTGCAGAGGTAAGAATTTCAAGGTCTGCCCTCTTACCTTTTGCTCCGAGAAGTTCAACACCCATCTGCAAGAATTCGTTTCTTCTTCCTGCAAGTGACGGATTGTTGCGATACACCGCCTGCTTGTAATAAAGACGAACAGGGAGTGTGTTGTTTTTCAGTCTTGTAGAAACCATTCTTGCAATCGGCAGAGTTGAATCCGGACGGGCAACAAGAAGTCTGCCTTTGTTATCGGTTGTTTTAAACATTGATTCCTGCGAAATTCCGCTTGACGGAATTGAAAAGACATCATAAAATTCGAGAGCAGGAGTTATTACTCTTTTAAATCCGCCTTTTACAAATACCTTTTCAATGCTTGTGCAGATATAATCCATCGCGGAACATTCGGCAAACAAAAAGTCCTTTGTTCCCTCGGGAGTCATTTTCAAATTTTTTTTCATAATTACCTCTCAAAACACTTTAGTGTGTTAATATGGTAATATATTAACACACTAAATATAATTTGTCAACACTATAAAGATGAAACGAGAAATTTTCTGTTAATCATCTGTATTTTCTGTAGGCTCGTCTTCATCGCTTGTTTTGTTACGATTGATGAATTTCATAAATTTTTCTCTCTGCTGCATTTCTTTTTCTTCACGGAGTTTTTTCTGTTCTGCAGCAATTTTTGTGTAGTTAAGAACTTCAAAATCAAGAGCTTCCTGAGCAATCTTACCCTTTGACTCAATTCTGTTTTTAACTCTCTTGCCTACAAGGGCATAGATTACGGCATAAATCGGCGTTCCGAGAATAAGACCAAGCACACCGAACATTCCTCCGCCAACGATAACGCTGAATAATACCCAGAAACTTGAAAGACCGACCTGACTGCCGATAATCTTCGGCTTGAAAAGGTTGCCGTCAAGCTGTTGGATGATTACGATAATGATTACAAAAATAATCATATCAATAGGATCAATAAGGAACAGGATAAATGCACTCGGAATTGCTCCGATATACGGTCCAAAGAATGGAATTACATTTGTCACTCCTACAATCACGCTGACCAGCATCGTATATGGCATATTCAGAATTGATAACCCTATAAAACAGATTATTCCGATAATCAGAGAATCAATAATCTTTCCGATAATAAATCCACCGAAGATCTCATTACTCTTTCCACCAATCTGAAGAATCATATTGGCCTGTCCCGGACGAAATACAGCGTAGATCAGCTTCTTTGTCTGTTTCTGGAACTTCTCTTTGCTAAACAAAACATAGATAGAGACAATGATTCCAATAATAAAATTAAAGACTTCACGAACCATCTGGATCATTCCCACAGTAAGCTGTGTCATCCACAGATTCACTTTCTCCATCAAATCTGTCTTCATCCAGTTCTGAACAAAATCACTGGCTTCTTCAACCACACTTTCCAACATCCTTCCAACTGTTGAATCAGAAGAATGCATCTTACTAAATTCATTGATAAACCG
>OIYR01000827.1_pt1 | contig 16727 bp, 15 predicted proteins | sample 1588221 | NCBI WGS metagenome assembly OIYR01 (sample SAMN03283292) | human gut metagenome | biome: human-associated habitat; material: feces | host: Homo sapiens | place: Peru | collected 2012 | reverse complement strand
ATCTGTTGTTTTTTCTAGTTTCTTTGGAGCTGTCATACACTGCCTCATTTAAGAGTGTGTTAATGCCCGTTTGATTTAAATCAATCAGCTCAAAAGGCTCAGGCTCGGTGATTTTGATGATGATTTTGTAGGCAAACTCACTCTCATCGACTTCCTCACTAGCAAAGCAAAACGCACAAAAGGCGAGCAATAAAGCAATAATTCTCATTTTTCCCCCAAAAAAATGGTTATTTTACAACAAAAAAGTGAATTTTTAAATTTCAAGGCGTTTAAATTTAGCTTAAATGATGATTTGCCTTGCAAATTTTGCTTTTGAAAGGGCGATAAAATGCTCGCAAAGAAAGTCCTGCTCGTTGTAGCTTAAAAAATCATCGTCTTTGCTCTTTGAATTTGCGGCGTTTTGCAAGGATTGTGCGTTAAATTTCCCCATAAAACCGCCGCTTTGATTAAGCAAAAAGTCCCCAGCCGCTATGTCCCAAGAGTGTAAGTTTTCAAAGCGATGATAAACGCCCGCCTTGCCGTCAAGTAAGGCGATGAATTTAAGCGCAGAGCTGATTTTCGTGGGCGTAAGCGCGTTTTTAGCTAAAAATTCAGCATTTTTTTCGTTTGGGTGATGCACGCTTACCAAAGCGACATTTTTGTGCGCTTCAAAGTTGCCTACACAAAGGGGTTTGCCGTTTTTGTAAAGCACGCTTTCTTTGTGAGCGTAGTAAAGCTCATTTGTGCTTGGCTTAGCGATGACGGCTAAAATAGGGCGTTTGCGAGCAATCAACGCAACCAAAACGCAGTATTCATCGCTGCCCTTGATGAAACTCTTTGTCCCATCAAGCGGGTCGATGAGCCAGAAAGCGTCTAAATCCTTGCGCTTTTCATAGGCAAGTGGCTGCTCTTCTGAGCAAATGGCTAGCCCGCTTTGAGCGAGTTGGGCGCATAAAATTTCATTTGAAGCTAAATCCGCCGAGCTTAAAGGCGAGCCGTCATCTTTTTGCCAAATTTCAAGGTTTTTTTTCGCTGCTAAAATCGCCGCACAAGCCTTTTGCGTGGCATTGAGCGCAAGGTTGAGCAAGAAGTTTAGGTCCATTTTTATCCTTTACTTCTTGCATTATAGCGATTTTGTTTAAACCCTTTCTTTCTCGCCGACATAAAGTTGTCTTGGACGAACTATTTTAAGACTTTCTTGTTCTTTTAGCTCTATCCACTGCGCTATCCAGCCCGGCGTTCTGCCGATGACAAAAAGCACGGCAAACATTTCGTTTGGAATTCCAAGTGCTTTAAGGATAAGCCCGCTGTGAAAATCCACATTTGGATACAAATTTCGCTTGACAAAATACTCATCATTAAGGGCGATTTCTTCGATGCGTGAAGCCACTTTGATGAGATTTGTGTCAATGCCGATTTCATCGATGAGCTGGTCGCGCAATTTTTTAAGCACCTTTGCTCTTGGGTCAAAGTTTTTATACACGCGGTGTCCAAAGCCCATAAGCCTAAATGGGTCGTCTTTGTCCTTTGCTTTTTTGATAAACTCATCAACCCTATCAGGCGTGCCGATTTGCTCTAACATTCTTATCACGCCTTCATTTGCGCCTCCGTGAGCGTGTCCCCAAAGTGCGCCTATGCCCGCACTTATGCACGCATAAGGGTGAGCGTGCGTTGAGCCAACGGCGCGCACGGTCGAAGTGCTGGCGTTTTGCTCGTGGTCTATGTGGAGCATAAACACAGTATCAAGTGCCTTTACTTCGATAGGGCGCAGCTCCACATGGTCGTAAGGATAAGTGCGTAGCATATACAAGAAATTTTCAGTAAAGCCGCGGTCTAAATTTGGATACGCCATAGGAAAGCCGTTTTTGTAGCGATAAGCAGCCGCTGCAATGGTAGGCATTTTAGCCACTATGCGCGCTGCCATCTCCATATACTCAGCCTCAATGTCCATATTTAAATGGTCTGGATAAAAAGTCGAAAGCGATGAAACCGCCGCTTGCATAACCGCCATAGGATGCGCATTGTCAGGGAAAGCGTCAAAAATCTTGTGCATACCCTCGTGGATAAACGAACGCTTTTTAAGCTCGTAGCGAAAGTCCTCAAAACGCTTTTCATCGGGCAAAGACTTGTAGAGTAGCAAATGCACCACATCTAAAAAGCGTTTATGCTCGGCTAGCCACTCGATAGGATAGCCTCTGTGCATCAAAATGCCGTTTTCGCCGTCTATGTAAGTGATGTCCGACTTACAAGTTGCCGTTGAAGTAAGCCCCTCATCGTAGCTAAACATACCTGCTTGCTTGTAAAGGCTGCTTATGTCGATAACGCTTGGACCAAGCGAGCCGTCAAGTATGGGAAACTCATAACTCTTGCCGTTTCGGTTGTCGGTTAGGGTAACTGAATTCTGTGCCATTTTTGTTCCTTTTTGCGTATTTTTAAGCATTGTAACAAAAAAATCTTAATTTTGTATAATTTTTATAAATTTAAGCTGAATTTGGGGTATAAAAGTAACAAAATTTAAACTTTTAAATTTTAAAGCGCAAATTTAAGCACTAAATTTAGCGTTGTTGCGTTTCGTCTTTCATACAATGTAAATGCGCGGTAAATCGTATCGCGCTCATCACAAGCACGGCTTCAAGCAAAGCTGTTAAGATGAGCGCTGAGTAAAGCGTGTGGCTGATGATACTTGCTTTGTAAGATAAAGTCGCTGTGGCGATGAGCAAGGTAAGTGGCATCGAGTGGCTAAGCGCAAAAAGCAAAGTGTTTTTCGCCCCAAATTTACGCAAAAACACCAAAGCACCGCAAAGGCGCAGCGCAAGCATAGCTAAAAACATAAAAAGCGCACTTTCAAGCACGGCTAAATCAAGCAGCAAATTTAAATCAAAAGTCGAGCCTATGTAGATGAAAAAAATGGGTATCAAAAAGCCAAAGCCAAAGCCCGCGAGCTTGTGTTCTAAGTCTTTTTTGTGGTTGAAAAATGTAGCGATGAAAGCCCCAGCGATAAAAGCCCCAAGCGCGATTTCAAGGCGCGAAAAAATCATCGCGCAGATGATGAGTATAAAAATGCCCATACAAAAGCGAATATCCTTTTCGTCCTTGTCTTGCCACGGCATAATGATGGTGCGCAGGTTTGGATACCACACAAACACCGCCCGCAAAGCCTTAAAGCCAAACCAGCACAAAATCAAAAACACAAAAAGATACACTAGGCTTTTGCCAACTTCAAGGGCGTTGTGGCTGTGTAAAAACGCTCCAACTATGGTAAGCAGGACGATAGAGATAACCTCAGCAAAGATAGCCACGAGCATAGCGGTGTTGAGCCATTCGCAGTTTTTGCCGAATTCTTTAAACAAAATCGACAAAAGCCCCACGCTCATCACGGGCAAGATGATGATAAACACAGGCGAAACACCGAAAACATAGACGATAACGCCACTTAAAGCATACAAAAGCACGATATAAAGTAGCGTACGCCTAAAAAAACTCCGCCCAAGCGTGAAATACACGCGCAAATTCACCTTCATACCCGCCATAAACATTAAGTAGTAAAAGCCCACTTTCGCCAAAAGCTCGAAATTCGCACTTTGCAAGGTAAAGCCAAAAGTCGCTATGAGCGAGCCTAAAATGATTTCCATAGCAGAAGTCGGCAGGCGCAAAAATTTCGCTAGATACGGCGAAAAAAGCAAGCAGCACGCCACAGCAAGCAGGATTTTTAAGTCGGTTAAAGTCTGCTGATGAATGATATTTTCTATCAAATTTTACTCCGTTTGCCTTGTTTTAGCTTTTGCTTTTTTGCGTCTTTGCGTCTTTGTTTTTTTGTTGTTTTTACGCTTTTGTTTTGTTGTTTTTATGTTTTATGTTTTTTGCGAAACTGCGCCTTGAATTTTAGCGAAATTTTAGCAAAAACCGAGTGAAATTTAGCAAATTTTTGCTTTAAAATAGCTTTTAAATGAGCGAAAATTTAAACTCTTACAATTTTTTTATAATAAATGCACCAAATGCGAGTTTTTTTAAACGGCGGGCGACACGGCAAAGGTTTTGCGTGGCACAATGCGTAAGCAAGTATGATAGCACAAAGCAAAAGGCTTAAATTTATGATTACGCCACGCTTTGATTGAGCTTTGATTTTGTGTGTGATGAATTCACATTTCAAATTCAACACGGCGTGGATACTCACAGCGTGGGGCGTGGATTTTGCGTGATGAATTCGCACTTTAATCCAACGCCTTTTTGCAAAATTTCACAAAAAAGCGTTGAATTTTAGCACTTTAACTCGCCCAAATTTAAAAAATTTGAGCGCAAAGGCTATTTGATAACGCCACAAGCCATTCTCGCACCGCCACCGCCAAGTGCGGCTGGATGGTCGCTGTGATTGTCTCCACCGAAGTGAATCATCAAAGAGTGTTTTTTAAGCTCACTCAAAGCCTTGATTTTAGGGGCTAGCACGGGGCTGTTTGCGTTGCCGTCCTTATCCACATACAAGGCTGGCAAATCGCCCTTGTGTCCGTTGTCGTCCCAAGGTAGAGAGTGGTTCGTAGTCTTTTCTGGGTCCCAGTGTCCGCCCGCTTTCATTCCCAAACCCTTGTCAGTCTTGCCACAATCGGCATTTTCGTGGATATGAAAGCCGTGAAGTCCAGCCTCCAAGCCTTTAAGATTTGGGAAAAATGCCACGCCATAAGGGGTTTGCACCGCGACAATCTCGCCCGCGTCCTTGTTTTTCTTTTGGTCTAAAATTTGCATTTTGATGACCAAATGTTCGGCTGATTTGGGGTTAAAAACCTCGTTGTTAGCCCCAAAAAGCAACGCTGTCAAAGCCATAGAGCCTAAAAGTATCTTTTTCATACTTTGTCCTTTTTTGTGAATTTGCAAAATGATTTGCGAAATTTAGTGTAATAAAAATGAGTAAATGCGTGATAACAAAAAGTTTTTTTTGCCCGCGATGATGAATTTTTTGTGAAATGAGCGCGAATTTAAATTTTACAGCGACAAGGCGTAAAATCAGCATTTTCGCTTTACCTTGCTAGCAAGTCTTTAAGGCTTTTTCGCACATCTTTGCCCTCTAAAATCGCCGCTACTTCGCGCACTATGGGCGTGTAAATGTCCTCTTTTTGCGCGATTTGGCGCACCGCAAAGGCTGTGGGTATGCCCTCTACGACTTCTTTTAACTCACTTATAATCTCATCTTTGCCCTTGCCCTTTGCCAGCAAAAGTCCTGCGCGAAAGTTGCGCGAAAGCGTGCTTGACGCGGTTAAAAACAAATCCCCCGCCCCGCTTAAACCCAAAAAAGTCTCTTCTTTTGCGCCAAATTTCGCCCCAAAGCGGTGCATTTCGATAAGCCCACGCGCGATTAAACTTGCCCTTGCGTTGTTGCCAAGCCCTAGCCCCTCGCAAATGCCGCTTGCTATGGCAAGGACATTTTTATACGCCCCGCAAATCTCCGCCCCACGCACATCATCTCCCGCATAAGCCTTGATGAAATCTGGAAAAAAGCCCACAAACTCTTCACAAAGTGCGCGCTCAAAGCCACTCACGCACAAGGCGCAAGGCAAGCCCTGCATCACCTCAGCCGCAAAGCTTGGACCGCTTAAAACGCAAAAATTGCGCTTATCCACAAAGTCCAAAAAAATCTCATCTAAAAAGCGGCAACTTGCTGTGTCAATGCCCTTTGAGGCAAGCAAGATTTTTTGCCCTTTGTTTTTAAAATGCTCTTTTAGCCACGCCGCGATGCCTTGTGCTGAGAGCGCAAAAACCAAATACTCGCATTCTAACGCCTCGTCAATGCTTACGAAATTTGGCAAATTTTTTGTGTGCGGCGAAGTGATGAGGCAAGTTTGCTTTTGCGAAAAGGCAAAGTGCAAACCCTGCCCCCATTTCCCCGCTCCGATAACTGCTATGCTCATTTAGCCTCGTTTCATTATATCTTGGTAAAGTTTATTAAATTGAGCGACATTTTCGCTTGACTCGGCAAAATTTTCAAAGATATTTTGCAATTTACCATAATCAAATTTTAAAAACTCTTTAAAAAAGCGTTCGCCACGATAAATACACTCATCTTCGGGCAAGTAGATATTGCCTTTCATTTTTTTGTTATTAAAATAAAACAAAACAGGCTTAATATCCACGCCAAGCTCACGCACCAAATACGCATAAGTTTTTATTATCTTGCGGTTAAGTGCTATGAATTTATCGGTGTCGTGGTCGTCATTGTATTTAATCTCCACATAATAAATTTGTTCATTCTTGCCTTTAAAAAGCAAGTCAATATCGTGGTCTGTTTTAATACTGCTTTCGCTTTTATCCTTTAAAATTGAGCTTTTTAGGGAGTGAAATTCTTTGGGTAAAATAAAATTTATATCACTTTGCGCCTTTGTGATATAACTATCAATAAGTCCGTCAGCAAAAGGCGAAATTTTAAATTTATTGCTTTTTTTTCCACTAAATTCTTGTAAAATTTCATAACCACTATTTGCTACAAGTTGCCTCATTAACTCTTCGATAAAATTTCCAAATTGGATATTCATACTTTGTAAAATTCCACCAAAAACCCTATATTTAATCGGTATAAAATGAAGTTTTACCTCGTGTGCTTTATGAATTTTTTGGAGTTTTTTATCGCTTGTTGTGTTTTTGATAATGGTATCAATTGAATTTAAAACAATTTTTTCTAATTCATTAAGCATTTTCTATCCTTTTATTATATTCATAACGCAAAGAATCAATAGGCACTAAATTTGAATTTTCAAAGATATAAAAAAACTGCCAACCATTATGATTGCTTTTGTTTAAGTGCTTTGCTGCCATTTTGTGAATGCTTAACTCTTCTTCTCCGTCAGTTACTTTGTCATTATCAAGCAAGGTGCAAATGAATTTTTTGTTTTTGTCATAAAGTTTTTGCCTTTCTTGGAGCAAGCCCACATTTAAAAGCTCTTGCAAGCTCACTCTTGGGGGCTTGGTTTCAAGTTTGCCTAAACTTATGTCATTTAGCACGACATTTACTTGACGAATGCGACTTGCTGCGATTTTCACATAGCTTTCATCTTGTTCTATGCCGATAAAATGTCGTCCAAATTTTTTAGCAATCGCTCCTGTCGTGCCTGTGCCAAAAAAGGGGTCAAGCACCAAATCGCCTTGCTTTGAGCTTGATAAAATCACCTTTTCAAGCAAGAGTTCTGGCTTTTGTGTAGAATGCACTTTTTTGCCACTTATATCTTTCAAACGCTCATTACCTATGCAAATTCCTATATTCCATACGCTTCTTTCTTGTTTGTCGTTGTTAAGAAATTTCATCGTTTTGTAATTAAAAGTGTATTTTGAATTTTTATTTTTAGCGCACCAAATCAGCGTTTCGTGGGCGTTACAAAGCCTTGTGCCTTTGAAATTTGGCACGGGATTTGGCTTTGCCCAAATGACATCATTGAGTATCCAAAAGCCTAAATCTTGCATTATATAGCCTAGCCTAAAAATGTTTTGAAAAGAACCTATTACCCAAATGCTGCCACTATCTTTAAGCACTCTTTGGCATTCTTTAAGCCACGCTTTGCAAAAGGTATCATAATGCTTTAAGGACTCGAATTTATCCCACGAATCCTCCACGCCACTAAATTTTTCTCCGCTCGTGCGTAAAAGCTCGCCCTGCGTTTGCATAAAATACGGCGGGTCAGCAAAGATTAAATCCACACTTTTATCAGGCAAGGTTTTAAGAATACTAACGCAATCGCCTTGTAAAATGGTATCTTTTAACTGAATTTCACTCATTTTTGCCTCAAATTTAGCCAAGTTTTGCTTTCAAAATTTCATTAACCTTTGCGGGGTTAAACGCACCCTTGCCCTCTTTCATCACTTGTCCTACAAAAAAGCCAAAGAGTTTGTCCTTGCCTGCCTTAAATTCAGCCACCTTGTCCGCATTTGCCGCCAAAACCGCTTCGGCGATTTTTTCTATCGCCCCATCATCGCTTACTTGTTTAAGTCCTAGCTTTTCAACCGCCTCATCAACGCTTGCGGCGGTGTTTTCAAAGACAAAGGCAAGCACTTCTTTTGCGGCTTTGCCCGAAATAGTGCCGTCTTCGATACGAGCGATTAAATCGCCAAGTTTTTGGGCATCAACAGGCGAATTTTCTATGCTTAAATCCCCTTTTAAAAGCCCCATAAGCTCAGTGGTGAGCCACGAAACGCAAAGTTTTGGGCTTAACTTCCTTGCGATAAGGCTTTCAAAAAATCGGCTCATCTCTAAACTCGAAATAAGCACCTCTGCATCGCTTTCTTTGACGCTTAAATCCTTAATGTAACGAGCTTTTTTCTCATCGGGTAGCTCTGGGATAGCTATTTCAAGCATATCAGGCGTTAGCACCACAGGCAAAAGGTCAGGTTCTGGGAAATAGCGATACTCAGCACTATCTTCTTTGCCCCGCATTGAGCGCGTGGTTAGGTTCGTGGTGTTGAAAAGGCGCGTTTCTTGCACCACTTCACGCTCATAAGTGCCGTCCTCCCACGCCACACTTTGCCTTTGCACCTCATAATCAATCGCCTTTTGGATAAAGCGAAAGGAGTTGAGATTTTTTATCTCCACGCGCGTGTAAAGCTTGCTGTCGCCCTTTGGACGAATGCTGACATTTGCATCGCAGCGAAAACTGCCCTCTTGCATATTTGCGTCTGAAATGTCTAAAAATCGTATGATAGAATGGAGTTTTTTAAGGTAAGCTACCGCTTCATCGGAGCTGCGAAGCTCTGGTTCGCTTACGATTTCGAGCAGCGGCGTGCCTGAGCGGTTTAAATCCACTTTGGAGACTGAATTTTCGTGGATATTTTTGCCCGCATCCTCTTCTAAATGCGCCCTAGTAATGCCTATGCGTTTGTTTTGTCCGTTAATGTTAATGAAAAGCTCGCCGCCCTCGACTATGGGGACATCAAATTGCGAAATTTGATAAGCCTTTGGCAAATCGGGGTAAAAATAGTTTTTGCGGTTGAAAATGCTGGTTTTGTTGATACGAGCGTTGATTGCCTTGCCAAAGGCTACGGCTTTGCGCACGGCTTGTTCATTTAGCACGGGCAAGGCGCCGGGCAGGGCTAGGCAAGTGGGGCAGACATTGACATTTGGCTTTTCGCCAAAGCTCGTAGCACAAGAACAAAAAATCTTGCTTTTGGTGTTAAGCTGGGTATGCACCTCTAAACCGATAACGACTTCAAACATTGTTTTTCCTTTTTTTAGGGCTTGGTTTTTGGATAAATTCGCGTGAATTTATCGCTTTACCTTGCCTTGATAAAATGCACCTTTGTGCGTAAATTTTACGCTCATTGATAAAAAATTTGCCTAACAAAGCAAATTTGGTAAATTTTCGCTCAAAATTTAGCCTTTTTGTTTTGTTTGCAAATCATAATTTTCCACAAGCAAAACGCTGATGATAAACACGAAAAGCCCAGGCAAAGCACCCACGCACAGATAAAATACTGAATGTCCGCTTATCATAAAGCCATACCAAGCCCCAAAAAGCGCAAGCGCAAGTCCTACGCCACGCAAAAATTCATAAAAATAAATCAATGTCCCTCGCTAATAGCCGTAGCACCAGCCAAATACACATAGGTTAAAATCATAAAAATAAAGGTTTGCAAAAACGCCATAAAGGTAAGCAGCACATAAGCAGGAAGTGGCGCAACCCACGGCACAAGCGCAAGCACCACGCCCAAAAACAAATCATCGCCTTTAATGTTGCCAAAAAGCCGAAAAGAAAGCGAGATGACACGCGAAAAATGCGACACAACCTCGATAGGAAACATAAGCGGGGCAAGCACAGGCACAGGTCCCATAAAGTGCTTGAAATACTGCAAAACCCCTTGCAAGCGGATACCCTCAAAGTGATAATACACAAAGACGATGATAGCCATAGTCGCCGTGAGATTTAGGCTGGCTGTGGGGGCTTCAAAGCCGGGTATGATGCCGATAATGTTGCTGAAAAACACGATAAAACCGATAGTAGCGACAAGCGGTAGGTATTTGCGGGCAAGCTCTTCGCTCCCCATCGTGTCGCGCCCCATACTCACAACGCCCTCCAAATAAGCCTCTGCTATGTTTTGAATGCCGCGCGGCACGAGCTGCATAGACTTTGTCGCCGTTTTAGCGATGATAACAGCGATGATAGCGACAAGTGCTAGGTGAAAAAAGTAGGCAAACTCGTGGCTTCCATCGATAAATGAGCTAAACAAAAACAAATCTTTCATCAATTTTCCTTTGGTAGCGTAAAATTTTTAGGCATTATAGCAAAAAATGCTTAAATTTGGCTCAAATTTTCATAAATTTTGCTTTCATTGTGGAGAAAAATTTAACATCTAATCCAAAGATAGCTTTCAAAAGCGTTTCAAGCTAACACTTTATATTTTCACCTTGTGCAAAAACTTAAATTCTCACTTATTTTTAGGCTTTTTGGGTTTTAGCACAGGCAAAAGTGGCACTAAAATTTCAAGCAAAGCTCCTAAAAATTCAGTGTTTTCAGTGTCGATGATGAAATGCTCTTTTGCCCCTTCATAAGGATAACCCACGCTAAAATGCGCTTCATTTTGCGCCACAAATTCAGCAAGTTTTGCAAGCTTTTTCACAAAAACGCTCTCATCGCACAGCAAAAAAAGTGCCTTTAAAACGCCCTTGTTATTGACATAAACGCAGTATTCTCCAAACATTTTTCGCGCGCTAAATGTGAAATTCAAGCTAAATTCAGCATTTGCGCGCTCACAATTTTCCAAAACAAAGTCTTTAAAGCCCTCGCTCGTAGCCATTTTGCTGTCCTTTATGCTTTTTGTGCTTGCCTTGTTTGAATTCTTTTTTATCCTTGTGCATTTTAGAATCCACAGAGACATTTTTGCTCAGTCCATAAAGGTGATTTATCGCGGCGATTAACTCTTTGGCGACATTGTTAATAAATGACAAATCATTTAAAAGCGAAGTGCCATTTGCTGTGGTGATAGCCTTTTTCTTTATCAAATTTTCTACCACTTCAAAGGCATCTTTGTCCTCGCGCTCAAAAAATTTCTTTTGCTTTTTCAGCATTCCTTTGGTGTTTTTAAGCCCTTTTTTAGGCACATTTTTCATCTGCTCGATTAAACGCAAAAGTTTGCCTAAATCCACGCGCATTTCATCATACTCTTGTTTGAGATAGGTGTTTTTGCCTGTTGAGAATTTACGCATATTTTCTTGCAAAAGCCCTATGTTCTTTGTCGCTTCGGCGATTTTGCGTGAAGCGATTTGAAGCGCCACGATGCGTTGTGCGTGCTGGGTGTCATTTGCTGAAATTTGAAGTTTTGTTGAAAAATCCATTATATTGTTAAACAAAGATTTAATTTTCTTTTTGTAAAGCTCATCGACATTGACTTCTTTTTTGAGCCAATCCGTGTTTTTTACCACTTCTTCTAAATTCTCATCGCCGCGAATGTCCGTGCGGTGCAAGCCTATGGTGTGAGCGATGATGGTAAAAGCATTGTCATACAGGTGATAGACTTCATTACCCAAAGCCTTAACCGCTGTGTCGTGGAAAGGCAAAAGCGTGTCGTTGATGAAAAGCGGCGTGGTTTCGCTCTTTGCAGCTTGCTTGAAAATCTTGTTTAAAAACCTTGCCATAACAGGGATAAAAGCCGTTAAAAGCACTATGCCAAAGAGATTAAAAAGAGTGTGAAAGAGCGACAAACGCAGTATGGAGTCGCTTTGTAGGTGTATCAAATCCGCTAAAAAGTCATTTACGAATTTAAAAAGTGGGAAAAACACGACTACTAAAAAAACCGTGGTGAAGTTAAAGATACAATTCGCCAACGCCAGCCTGCGCCCTTCGGCATTTGCGCTAAGGCTTGCTATAAGAGCCGTTACCACACCGCCCACGCTCGTGCCAAGCACGGCTGCAAGTGCGGCGTCATAGCTGATTTGATGCTCCAAAAATGCTGTGATGACGATGGCAAGGGTAGCGTGTGAGCTTTGGATTATGGCAGTTATGGCTGCACCGAGCAACAAAAAGGCAAAAACCGCTTTGTAGCCTTCAAATTTGTATTGTGATAAGTCCATTACGCCTTGAAAGCTCTCAAATCCAGCCTTTATGTAAAAAACGCCCAAGAAAAAGAACCCAAGCCCAGCCAAAACCTTGCCTAAACCTTTATAAATCTTACTTGAATGAAAGGTTAAAAGCACGCCGCCCGCTATCAAAGGCAGTGCGAGTGATGAAATGTTTATCGATGAAGCCCCAGCGATGAGCCACGAGCCTGCCGTGTTGCCTAAATTCGCCCCAAACATTACGCCTATGCCTTGCGTGAGCGTGATTAAAGACGCGCTCACAAAGGAAATAGCCAGCACAGACACAAGCGTGGAACTTTGCATTATCATCGTGGCAAGCGTGCCAAAAACGATACTTTTCAAAGGCGTTTTAGTGTAGCGAGCTAAAATGCGCTCCAAAAACCCGCCCGAAAAGGACTTAAAGCCATCTCCCAAAAAGAACATACCAAAGAGAAGTATGGCTACACCAGCACACAGCTCGCCGATTTGCTTGTGAGTCGCCAAAGCATAGATAAGCAAAATGGCAATGACAAGAAAATAATACTGCTTTATCACGCCCCAAGTCCGAGAAATCATCACGCACCACCTTTTTTACAAAAAATTTCGCCATTGTAGCATATTTTACATAAAATTTACAAATGATTGTGTATATTTGTAAATTTTGGTGTGAATGTGTCGTGTGTGTAGGGTTAAATTTACAATTTAATTTTTATATTTAAATTTTAAAGTTGATAAAAATTTACTCAAAATTTGTTATAATGTGCCAAATATCATTTCAAGGCTATTTATGCACTCTTTTGCTTGTTTTTATAGCTCTCCACTTGGAAAACTCACGCTTTTTAGCGACAGCATACACTTGACACAGCTTTGCTTTGACACTACGCTTAATGAAAATGAACTTGAAAAGGCTATAATCAAGCCTTTAAGCATTTTTGATAAAAGCAAACTTTGGCTTGATGAGTATTTTAGCGGCAAAGAGCCAAAATTTACGCTCAAAATAGCCTTAAAAGGTAGCAAATTTCAGCACGAAGTATGGGATTTGTTGCGCTTAGTGCCTTATGGCAAACTCAGCACCTATGGCGAGCTTGCTCAACAAATCGCGCACAAAAATGGCATAGCCAAAATGTCCGCAAGAGCCGTTGGCAAAGCTGTTGGGCGCAATCCTTTGCCTATCATCGTCCCTTGTCATAGAATCATCGGCGCAAATCACAAGCTCACGGGCTTTACGGGCGGCATTGATAAGAAAATTTTTCTCTTAAAATGCGAGCATATAGACATTTTAAAATTTACATTGCCAAGACAATGATATCGCAAAAGCTTTCATCGCTTAATGTAAATTTGATTTATCAAGCGCGCTTGTGGCTCTGTGCTATTTTTCAAACTTTTTCTTGCTTAAATTTGTAAAATACGATACAATATCGCCGTTATATGATGCAATACGAAAATAGAAAAGGATATCAAATGCACAAATTTAGCCCTTTTTTACCTCTCTTTCTTTGTGCCTTTTTTCTCACGCTTTGTCAAGCTGATGAGCGAAAAAGCAAGACTCAAAGCTCAAATAACGCAGATATCTTTGTCCTTTCGCCCGTTTATATCACAAGCGAAGCAAATAAGCTGAACTCTACAACCGATACAAGTTTTTCTGGTAAAGACAAAGCCTTAAATTCAGGCGATTTGGCAAAGACTTTTACAAATTTGCCCGGCTTTTCGATGACGCGAAATGGTGGTGGCGGGAGTGAGTTTTTGTTTCGCTCGCAAGGAGCTTCAAGAGTGCCTGTGCTTTTAAATGGCGGCGTGTTAAGCGGAGGTTGTGGCGGACGAATGGACTCTGGCACCGCTTATATCTTCCCTGAAACCTACAACGACATTAGGATTTTCAAAGGACCGCAAGATGTGCGTTTTGGGGCTTTAAGCTTTGGTGGCGTGCTTTTTGACGGAAAAATACAGCGTTTTGACGCGTTCAGCGCGGCAGCTGATGCGGGCTTTCTTTATGGGAGTTTTAACCAAATAGAAGCCACCGCAAACGCCATCGCTGGCAACGAATTTGGCTCTGTGCAAGTTTTTGCGTCAAAGTATGCAAGCGGAGATTATAAAAGTGCTGACAAAGAAGTAGTGCATTCGGCAAATAAAAAAGAAGCGATAAGCCTCATCGCCACACTCACGCCTCAATACGCGCAATCCTTTGAACTAAGAGGCGATTTTAGCAGAGGATACGCCGCTTATGCGGACAGAGCTATGGACGCGCGAACTTTTGATAGAACTTCGTTGAATTTTCGCTTTAACCAAGAGCTGAATTTTTGGCTCAACTTGCTTGATTTTCGCGCGTGGTTTAACACAACCGACCATATAATGGACAATTACACGCACCGCCCAAATTTGACAAGAGAGTATAACCTCAACAATCCTAAACGCACAAATATAGGCGCAAGGACGGAGCTTGATTTTAAAATCACCGAAAATTTAGGCTTTGGCTTTGGGGTTGATTACAACAATGACACGCATTCATCGCGCAATGGCAGCGGCACGAGCGAAAGCGAAGCCGATAGCTCAGCCTTTATCAAATCTTACAAAAAAAATTATATGGCACATCATTTTGATAGCTTTTTGCAAGGGCAGTATTTTGGCATAGAAAATAGCGGGCTTTTCTTTGGCGCAAGACTTGACACGCTCAACAAAAAGCGATATGCTAACTCGTGGAGCAAAACCGAACTTTTGCCAAGTGGCTTTTTGCGTTATGAGCATTATTTTGATAATGTAACCTTTTACGGTGGCGCGGGCTTTGCAAGCCGTGGGGCGGACTTTTGGGAGCTTGACAAAACGGGCGGAGAGGCTTTGCGCCCCGAGCAAAACGCTCAGGTGGATTTGGGCGCGGCGTATCAAAATAGCATTTTTTATTTGAGTGCTTCACTTTTTGCATCAAGCGCAAAAAACTACATACTCATCGACTGGAAAAAATCAAGCGCTTTGCAAACAAATGCGGCACTTTTTGGCGGCGAGCTTGAAAGCGAACTTGTGCTATGGAAACTCTTGCACCTTTATGGCAATGTATCTTATGTGTATGGGGAAAATTTAAAGGCAAATGATGAATACAATCTTGAAGCGCGCTCGCCTTTGCCAAGTATCGCGCCATTACAAGGCAATGTTTCGCTTTACATAGAAAGTAAATCGTGGCTACTTCGCTGGGACTTGCACGCAAATGCGGCGCAAAACCGCTTTGCTGAGGGCTTTGGCAATGTCATCAGCAAGGACATAGGCGCAACTGCTGGCTTTTACACTATGGACATTTATGGTGGTTATAAACACAAGAATTTTTCTCTTTTTCTTGGCGTAGAAAACCTTACAAATACACTTTATGCTTATCATCTATCCAAAAACAGCGTGGAGATTGTGGGGACAGACAATCCCATAAGCGATAAAGTCTTTGAACCAGCACGAAGCTTTTGGGCGAAATTTAAGCTGAATTTGAACGCATTTTTGTGATGAGAGTGTTTTTGCACTCTTAATGTCGCCTATCTTAGCACACGCGAATTTCGTTTGAATTTTTGTGAAAATTTGCAAATTGTGTTATAATGCGAATTTTGAAAGAGAGTTGATGATGAAAAAATGCTTGTTTGTGATTTTACTTTTAGCCTGCGTAAATGCCCTAAATGCGGCAAATTTTAGCGAAAAAAGCACACTTTCACTTGGCGCGTATGGCAACTTTGGGGCAGCTATGGGCGGGGGCGTGGAGGCTGGATTTGCCCTATACAGCACGGATTTGGTGCAGGTGCGAAACGCCGTTTCAGTGGAAATGCGCGCTTTGAAACTGCAAGAAGAAAAATACGACTCGTCCGCACTCATCTTTCACGAAAAGCTTATGGCTGGGCTTTTGATGGGCAGTTCCGCGCTTTCACATATGGGCTTTGCGTATTTTCGCCCTTATCTTTTTGTAAGCGGAGGCTTTGGGCTAGTTGCCACAAAGGACACGGCTATGGGCGAAAAGCCATTTTACTACGAGATACAAGGCGGGATAGGACACGAGTTTATCACTATGAGCGGGCATAGCGTGTTTTTTGAGCTAGGCGGTGGAATGGGCAAACTCACGCAAAACTTGCCAAATCAAATCGACAAGCCTACACTTGGCGGAGTGAAGTTTTTGCTTGGTTACAGGTGGCAGTTTTAGTGGCTTTTGGGTAAGACAAGTAGGGGTTAGACTTACAAAAAGCATTGTTTGCGATATAGATAAAGGCGCAAACTTCGATGTTTTTTAAAAAAGCTAACCCATTTATCAAATTTTTGTTATAATTGAAATTTTTAAATTTAACATATAAACGAGGACCTTCAATTTGTGTTTGTTCTTTTATATTAAACCAAATAATTTCAGGTAAACAATCTATCCTTGCCCGTCTCTCAGCCCATAAAACAGGCAACTTTTCAGAATTATTATAAGGCTGTTCAGGAAATAAATATTCCTCCCTTGTCTCATCTAAATATTTAATCAGATCTTGCTTTAATAAAAAACATCGATTAATAAAACCTTTGGAACCAAAAAAATCTCTATTCTCTTCATTTTCATTACCAATATATAGCTTAGCTTCTCCATTACCTGAACCTATCTTATTAGATCTAACTACAAATGAATCTGCAATGGTAATCTTTTCCTTAGTGTCTATCAGAGAATAATGTATTCCATTAATTAACATAATTACACTCCATATTTGGTAATATCAATTTGTTTTAATAACGCAAT
>OIYR01000826.1_pt1 | contig 16733 bp, 17 predicted proteins | sample 1588221 | NCBI WGS metagenome assembly OIYR01 (sample SAMN03283292) | human gut metagenome | biome: human-associated habitat; material: feces | host: Homo sapiens | place: Peru | collected 2012 | reverse complement strand
TAATTCTATTTTTGCTGTAACAGTATCTATTGCATCAACAATATATGTAATGGATTTATTCAAAATTTCTGAATTGCCTGGCATAAAAAATTCTGCAAAGGTTTCTACATTTGCAGTGGGGTTAATAGATAAAATTCTTTCTTTTTCAGCATCAACTTTTAATCTACCAACAGTATTATGAGTTGCTATAAGTTGTCTATTAATATTAGAAAGGCTCACAACATCTTTATCTACTAAAACGAAGTTTTGAACACCACTGCGAACCAAAGCTTCCACAACATATGAACCAACTCCGCCAAGGCCAAACACTGCGACCTTAGCGTTTTTTAATTTTTTTAAACCAGATTCACCAATCAACAATAAAGTTCTACTAAACTGATTTTCTTCCATAAACTTAACCTGTCCTTTTCTTCAATTCTTCAAAAGCCTGTCTAACAGCAATAGCAAGCTGAGCACTGCAAGAAGTAGGCTTAGAACCACACTTAATATCCTTGAATAAATCCTCTATTTCTTCAACAGTCTTACCCTCAACAACTCTGGAAATAGCTGCTAAATTACCAGGGCAACCACCATAAAAAGTAACATTACTAATAACATTACCATTAATATCAAAATCAATCCTTCTAGTACAAGTACCAGAAGTCTCATAACTATATCTCATATACAACCTCCTAAAAATAAGATAAACAATTCTAATAAAATTATACAATTAAAACAGAAAAAAAGCAACTTGACAATTAAATTTTGCATGAAAAAGTATTGACATTAGGAATTAAATAGGATAAACTATAAATGTAAAATTTAAAAAAGCAAAAGCACGAAAAGAAACGAAAAAAGAAGGAGAAACTAACCAATGAAAAACGCTGAAACCCTTGGGGCCCTATATATATATATATATATATATCGATAATTTTATAAAGACAAGACTATATATTAAAGGATTAAAAATTAATCTAATGTACAAACTATATATGGTAGGATTTTTATGCCCACCAAAAGTACAGATGGATTAATTTTAAAATTAAGCATAACAATAACATATTGTTATAATAAAATGAGGAGGTTTTTAAATGAGAAACAAAGAGAAAGGAATCACGCTAATAGCGCTGATAATCACAATAATCGTGATGCTAATTTTAGCAGGTGTAGTAATAGTAACATTAACAGGAGATAATGGCTTATTACAAAAAGCAACTAATGCAAAAATAGAGACAATAGAAGCAGAAGGATTAGAAAAGATACAACTTGCAGTATTAGCAAGTCAAGATAAAGATGGAATTAATACAACTTCACTTGCAAATAACTTGAAGCAAATAAACGGTTTAACAGATATTAATAATCAAGCAATAACAGAAATTACACTTCCTAAAAGTGTTAAGTTAAATAATACAAAATATGATATAAAAGAAGATGGAACAGTAATTATTAATAATTCACTTTTACCAGCTGAATATCAACAAGTAGAATATATAGAAAGTTCAGGAACACAATGGATAGATACAGGCTTAAAAGGTGGTTTAGATACTTTAGGAGTAGATTTTAAATTTAATGTAAATAATACCAGATCTTACTATGTATTAGGTAATTTTAATCAAGTGGGGCAATGTGGTGTTATGAGAGAATATAAGAATAATAACAAAACTGATGTAATGTTAATATATTATATAAATAATTCTGAAAATACAATTAATATAGGTCTGGTAAATGAAGACATAGTTTTTAGTAATAAAGATAGTAATATTAAAGCAAATAGTAATTTAAAAGGTACTATACCAAATACCACAAGAAGATTAACTAATAGTAATTTATGCTTATATGGTACAGGCATAGGGACAAGCTTTAACGCTAACGGAAAAATATATTATTTAAAGATATATGATGATTTATCTCAAACCAACTTAATAAGGAATTTTATTCCTTGCTATTCTACTACAGCAGTAATTGATGTAAATGGAAAGCAATGTACAGCGGGAACAATAGGTTTGTATGATACAGCAAATGGACAATTTTATGTAAATAAAGGAAGCGGAACATTTGGATATGAAACAGAAGATGGAACATATGTAGCTCCATTTCCAACAAATAATTAATATATATTAAAGAAAGCGGAAGAAATTCTGCTTTTTTTATTGGTGTTAGTATAGATATATAGACAAAATAAAGATGTGTAGTATAATGTTTTCAAGAGGTTTAACAAACGAAAACATTATTTGAAAAATTTGAAGTATTAGAAGATCCAAGAGATATAAGAGAAAAAAAATATAAATTAATAGATATATTGATAATGACAATATACGAAATATTATGTGGTTTAACAGATTTCACAAATATAGCAGATTTTTTGAAAATAAAAGAAGACTATTTTACACAATTATTAAACTTAGAACATGGTACACCATCACATGATTGTCTATCAGATGTCTTTGTAGCAATAGATAGTAAAAAATTCATGGAAATATTTATAGAATGGACAAAAGAAATTATAAAAAAGAAAAACAAACAAAAATATAAGTATAGATGGAAAAGCAGTAAAGTCAGCAACAGAAGCGATAAAAGGTGGAAACACACCATATATAGTATCAGCGTTTTTAGGAGATATCGGAATATCAATAGGTCAAGTAAAAGTTGATGAAAAATCAAACGAAATAACAGCTATTCCAGAGTTATTAGAATTATTAGATATAACAAATTCACATATAACAATAGATGCAATAGGAACACAAGAAAAAATAACAAAAAAGATAGTAGAAAAAGGTGGTCATTATGTTTTTAAAGTAAAAGAAAATCAAAGAGAATTGCAAAAAGATATAATAAAATATTTTGATAACATTAATAATTTAAAAGCACATAAGGATATAATTTGGAGAGAAGTAAGTGATAAGAGAAATCATGGAAGAATAGAAAAAAGGCATTATTATTTAAGTTATGATGTAAACACGATAAAAGATAAGAAAAAATGGGAAACAATTAAAGGCATTGCATATGTAAGAGTAGAAAGAACAATAGGAGATGAAACTAGTATAACAGATAATTATTATATAATATACTATAAAATAGAAATAGATAAATTAGAAGAAGTAATTAGAGACCATTGGAATATAGAATGTGGGTTACATTGGAGATTAGATGTGATTTTAGATGGAGGCCATTCAAGAAATAAAGTGGGAAATTCAATAAATAATTTAGCAATTATTAGAAAAATAGTATTCAATTTAGCAAGCCTGGATACTAGTTTTGGAACGAAGAAAATGCCGTTACAAAGAAAATTGACAAGATATATGCTAGACTTTAAGAATATTGAAAGGCTTATATTTGAAGTAATACCTAGCATTTCATAAATACTAGGTATTGTCTATAAATTTTTAAGCGATTGCCATATTTTTTTTGCAATTACGAAATAAAAATGTTAAAATATTAAAAAGTAAATAAAAAGGAGTAATTTTATGAAACGAATTGCCATAGTAACAGGAGCATCAAGGGGAATTGGTAGAGAAATTGCGAAGATGCTTGCAAAAGAAGACATACAAGTAATAGCAAATTATAATAATTCAGAAAAAAAGGCTATAGAATTGCAAGAAGAATTAAAAAAAGAAAATATTAATATTGATATAGTAAGTTATACAAAAAATTTACTAGAAAAAGAACATATTCAATACGTGATAGATATTTGTGGTGATAAAAATAGTGTATTGGATCGTATATTGAAATATGATTTTTTATTTTTAGATATTGAACTTCAAGATGAAAATGGAATAGATATTGGAATTTGTGCGAGAAAAAAACATCCAAATATCCATATAATTTTGACATCTTCCTTTAAAAAATATTTAGAGTCAGGCTATAAAACAGGTGCTAACCGTTATTTTATAAAGCCAATTAATCCAACATTGTTTGAAACAGAAATGAAAGAATTATTTACGCAAGATTACGATTCAGAATTATCATTCTATGATCCAGAAGTGATTGATATGCGTATACCATATAGAGATATCATGTACATTGAATATATGGATCGCACATCTTTTATTCATTTAAATAATAATAAAATCATAAAATGTAAGTATAAAATGTATGAGTGGATGGATAAGTTAAAAAATTTGTCTTTTGGGCAATCCTATAAATCTTTTATTGTGAATTATAAATATGTAGCAGAACTTGTAAAAAGAGACATATTACTAATTACAGATGAAAAAGTACCTATTTCAAAACATTATAGAGAAGATTTTGAAAATGGCTATGTTCAGTATATAAGGAGAAGTTTATGATTTATATTTATATTACATATTTCTTTTACTTGCTTATTTTTACTACGTTGTTAAAAAAAGTTTATACAAATAGGAACTCAAAAGCATTATCAATTTTATGTATATTTTTATTTGCGATAATTAATGGCACAGTTTTAACCCATAAAACGCCGGGTAAAATATGGATTGTTTTTATATTAGAATGCATTTATTATTTTTTACAATTTAATACTAGTATTTATAAGAGTGTATTAAGTAGCATTATTTTTAATTTTACTACTATGGTTGCAGAATTTTTTTCGACAGCAATCTCAACTTATACAATAGGATTGACAATGAACACTTCAATCGATTCATGGCAATATGTTGTGTTAGATATAGTGACTGTACTTATTGCATCTTTTATTCAAATATTAATTGTACAGTGGTTAAAAGTGATTAATAAAAGCAAAGAATTAATTTTTATTCGAGTTGCGATATTGTGCTTACCAATTTTTACTTTATATTGGGCCATAAATCTTTTAAACCCTATGACAATACTTCAAAAGCATATGGATTTGTTCTTATTCTTAATAATATTAGTTTTATCTAATTTTATTTTATTATATTTTTATGCGAACTCATTGACTGCGCAACAATTAAAGATAGAGTTATTACAGGCCAAGCAAAAAGAAGAGAGAATGAAAGATAAGTATGATTTAGTGTGTTCTCAATATGAAAAAAACTATAAGTACTTACATGATTTGATTCATACTTGTTCCGATTTAACAAGGTTAGTAAACACTCAAAACTATAGTCAGTTAAAAGAGGATATATCAAGTTTAGCAAATAAGGCAAGTGAGACTTTTAATCTATTATGTTCAAATTCAATTCCATTGAACATGGTATTAAATGTATATCGCAATCAATTTCAAGATTTAAATATTGCAGTAAATACGACAATACTATCTGATTTTGACTTTTTATCAAAAGAAGCTGAGTATGAATTGTATGATATATTGATTCAAAGTTGTATCAAATGTTGTAAAACAAGTGAGAAACGATTTATTTCTATTTCATTAAAAGAATTGAATAATAAAGCGTATATAAAAGTGATGTGTCCACTTTTGTTTGATGTTACAGAACTAGAAAAAGTGTGTTTAGAAAATGGCTTAAAATTAAATGTTTTTAAAGAAGAATGGACAACATTAATGATATGTAAAATGTAATTCTTTTATGTTGAAAGGCTAGAAAATCTTAGAAAGTAGGTGTAATTTATAGACACCTGCTTTTTTTGCACCATGGTGCTTTTGATTTTGACTATTATACAATCGTAAAGCGCTTTACTAGATAGGTGGATCTAGTATGAAATGGAAGGAAAAAGATATTGAGTGTTTATTTCAATTATATTCAAGTTGTAAAAGAAATTATGAAGCATCTAATATACAATGGCTAGGATGTTTAGTTAAATTTGTGGAATCTTATTTTAACCAACTTGAAATGGATGAAAAAGAATTGGTTGAGCTTTACTACTTTCAAGATCATTCATTAAAATACGTTACAATCTGTTTAGGATATGCCAACCATAGTTCCACAAGTAGAAAGTGTAAATCCATATTAAAAAAGATTTCCAGGTATCTATATGAAAAATGAAACTGGAAATCTTATCATTCGTATTGTAACGACCATTGGTATTTATCTATGGCACAATGCGAGCGTATTTATTATCTATTTAGTCTTGAATATATTGGATACGCTAACGGGTATGTTAAAAGCTAAAGACTCTAGACAAGGTTTACATGGCGTTCTTCGCAAACTTGGCTGCTGGATCTTGATCTTTGTATCCTTTTTAGTTTCAATTGCTTTTGTGGATATTGGAAAAAAACTAAACTTAAACCTTCATATCATGTTTTTCCTAGGTTGGTATGTACTTGGTGCCATGATTTTAAACGAGCTAAGAAGTATCGTTAAAAATCTGATTCAACTACATGTTTTTATTCCAAAAATATTCACAAAATGTTTACGAAAATTGCATTGCTTTATATAACAAAAGGAGTTCAGAATTAACCTGAACCCCTTTTGTTAAACAGTTAAATGATTTATTTTTCGTCTTTATTTGCACGATCAATAGAATCATAAAGCTTAGTGACATAATTACCACTAAAGCAAGACATACATAAATCACAGTTTCCATCCATATCATGCTTAACAGATTTCTTTAATCCTTCCATTGAAATAAACGCTAATGAATCAGCTTCAATGAATTGACATAGTTCTTCTACATTCATACGATGTGAGATTAATTCTTCCAAAGTAGAAATATCTACACCATAGAAACATGGGAACTTAATGGCTGGAGAAGCAATTCTTACATGCACTTCTGTAGCTCCTGCTTCTTTTAATAATTTTACAATACGCTTAGAAGTTGTACCTCTTACGATTGAGTCATCAATCATGATAACTCTCTTACCTTTAACGATTGAAGAAACAGCTGAAAGCTTCATTCTTACACCACGTTCACGCATTTCCTGTGTTGGTTGAATAAATGTTCTACCTACATATTTATTCTTGATAAGACCCATTTCATAAGGAATACCAGATGCTTCAGAGTAACCAATAGCAGCTGAAATAGAACTATCAGGTACACCAATTACTAAATCTGCTTCAACGGGTGCTTCTTCAAATAAAGTCTTACCACAAGTCTTACGTGCTGTATGAACATTAATACCATCTAGATTACTATCAGGTCTAGAGAAGTAAATATATTCCATTGCACAAAGCTTATTGCAGATAGGTAAAGTTTCAGTATACTTCTTAGATTTAATAATACCATCTTTAACACGGATAATTTCACCTGGTTCTACATCTCTTACAAACTCTGCTCCAGCAATATCCAAAGCACATGTTTCAGATGAGAACATATAACCTCCACTTGGAAGTCTACCCATAGATAATGGTCTTAAACCATATCTATCTCTTGCAACATATAGAGCATCCTCTACAAGAATAACAAATGCGAATGCTCCATCAATTTTTTCTAATGATTTACAGATACGATCTACAAATCGTCCTGTTTCTCTCTTAATTAAATGACCAAGAACCTCTGTATCACTTGTTGAATTAAAGATTGAACCGTTTTCTTCTAGTTCCTTCTTTAATGAGTTAGCATTTACAATATTACCATTATGGGCAATACCCATCATACCATCGAGAGTACGGAATAAGAATGGCTGAACATTCATGATTCCTCCCCCACCTGCAGTTGAATAGCGGACATGTCCAATAGCTGCATTACCAGATAATTTTTTTATCTTTTCTTTATCGAATACTTCACTGACTAAGCCTTCACCCTTATGGATATTTAGCTTTCTTTTGTTATTGCGGACAACAATACCTGCAGCCTCCTGTCCACGATGTTGTAAAGAATGTAGACCATAATATGTTAATTGAGCAGCATTGTCATCTCCCCATATAGCAACCACTCCACACTCTTCATGTAATTCATCATGATTCTTGATCATAATAGCCTCCTGTTTAATAGATTTCATTGATATAGCGCTTCTCAAGAGGTATATCATCCTCCTGATTACACATCATTGTGATCATATCTGTTTTTTCACCATGAATAGACGCCATGCAATCTGTTTCGATGCGAATGTCTTTATAGAAATAAACAGAAATCGTTTTGAGGATGTCATCTAAATATTCTTTGCTGTATATAAATTCTGAAATATAGACAAACTTCCCCTTATCATTATAAATCATATATCCCTGTTGTCCATACTCATTTTTAAATGTTAGGATTGAATCGTTAAATGCAGCACATCTTTTTCTTAAATAGTTGTTGAAATAGTCTTCATCACGTATTAAATAATGGCTAAAATCTCTCACATAGAGATTATATGCATCATAGAGATGATTTATATCCTGTGACAGGCATATTCTACTAGGAAGCGCATATTTTGCTTTGTCAAGTTTATAAAGAATATGTCTATGTGATTCTTTAAAGCCAAAAGGCACATAGATTTCAGGATGATAAGCTTGAAGATAAATACGCTTGCCTTTATAAACTTCTAAAACATGATTCATTAATAATTTCATGAATCCCTGTCCTTCATAATCTCTTCTAGTAGACACACCTAGAATAAAATAGCTGTCTTCGTAATCTTTCACCTTAAAAGGAACAATCTGTAAGGAGGAAACAATTTGATTCTTGAAGCGGACTACATAAGTATTTTCTATCTTGAATCGATATTTGAAATAAAATTCAGTAGAGATTTCATCTTCATCTTCAAAGCGGTCCATCCAGATTTCTTTAATGTCTTCTATGTCTTCATCATTCGCCTGATCAACAATGGCATCATTGATGTAGATACGGCTTTTTTCAACCATTTTACAAGGATGCATACGCTCCTTAGAGATACGAAGATTTTCTATTCCCATATCTTCTTCTCTATTCACATATTTAAAATCAGCACATTCATGTTCTAAAAATTCTTTTCTTAAAGTGACATAAAGTCCTCTGATTGTTTTATCTGCTTTTTCAATATGAATTTGTATTGTTTCATGCTTTAAAGGAGAGCCAATCATAAATGCTTTTAATTCATCATTGATGAAAATACCACCAATCTTAATTGGCAGCTGATCCTGCGTAGAGAGAAGATACATAATACCAAACACTTCAGAGGTTAAAGATTCACTCTGTTCATTTTCTCCCCTTTCCCATTTGAGAAGATCAGTAAAAATCATTGGCATATCCTCATCCGCATTCAGTGTACGGTATTCATAATCAGGATATTGTGAAATGAAGTTATGATAGTTATTTCTCATTTTCTGCATCTTCTTACCCGATAAAGTAATTAATTTCTCTTTATCATAGACATAATCATCTAAATCTCTTGTATGCTCATAAACAAACTTTCCAGGGCATACCTTTTTTAATTTCTCTACAAAAGAAGGAACTGCACAATCAATCATAAAAGGAAAATGATGTTCTTTTGCATAGTCAATCATATATTCAATAGCTTCTTTGTAGTATTCATGAGACGCAAAAGGCATCGCAAAAAAGCGATGACCTTTATAGTTATGAAGCATGATGCAGAAGTGGTCATGAATTTCATATTCAATATGATATTCATGATTCCACATCATCATTGTAACAAAATTTGAGTTATAACCTTCGTAATCTGCTTTATCTAGAAAAGGTAATATAATATTTAAATCAGATAATTTTAAGGGTTTCATCTTATTTTCCAAGCATCATATGTATAAATTGTTTAGCTACACGCCCAGAATAGCCTCCGTTTCTTAATTCCCATTCCATAGCTAAACGATGGAGTTCCTCACGATCAATATTTAGGTGATACTGATCTGCAAGTCCATCCACTATATCAAGATAGTGTTGCTTATCTGGATGAACATAAAGAATCTGAACACCAAAACGGGCAACAAGTGATAACTTTTCCTGTTTTGCATCGTTCACATTGATTTCAGAATCATCTCTTTCACTCCAAGTTTCCTTGATCAGATGTCTACGGTTACTTGTAGCGTAAATAAGTACATTATCAGGCTTTTTCTCTAATCCACCTTCAATCACTGCTTTTAGGTACTTATATTCTGTTTCATATTCTTCAAAAGAGAGATCATCCATAAAGATAATGAACTTATAGTTACGATTCTGTAATTCTCCAATGATTTCTGGAAGATGAATGAATTGATGCTTATACACTTCAACCATTCTTAAACCATCTTTATAATAACGATTTAAAATAGCTTTAATACTTGATGATTTACCAGTTCCATTATCACCATATAATAAGACATTGTTTGCTTTCTTACCTTTGATGAATGCTTCTGTATTTGCAATTAAACGATCTTTTTGACGTTCATAACCAATGAGCTGTTCAAGTGTGTTATCTTCTATATGATTAATAGAAACGATATTTCCATCTACATATCTAAAAGCCTTATTTAAACCGTATTTACCAACACCATACTTGTGATAATGATTATAGAGGATGTTATAAAAATCTTCAACTGATGTGCTTTTTGCAAGATTAATTTGTAATTTGCTAAAGACTTCATAAATCTCTTTGTTGATAATTGGTTTAGAATGAGAGAAGTGGAAAAAGATTTCTCTGTTTAATCCTTCTAAATCATCAAATGATGAATGAAAAAGATCATAGAAATAAGTAAGATCTCTCATAACAAGTGCCTTTAATGTATCATTCACGTCTGCTTCGCGTTCTAATGAGAGTGAAAATGCATTTTCATGCATAGCAAGCAAATGTGTAAGAAGACTCTGCATGAGGTTATCATGAAGATCATATTTTTCAGCCACCTGTAGGAATTTCGCAATAAAATCATGTTCAATAGCTTTGTTATCTAGCTGGTCAACATTCTTTAAAAGGAAAAGTACATCTTCATCATCAGTAAGCTGATAATATACTGTTAAATCATTTAAATACACGGATAAAACCTTCTTTCACTAGTTCTTGAAACTATGGATAGGTGCTGGAATACGTCCACCACGATTCACGAATTCATCACATGAGAATGAATTAACTGGCATGATTGGAGCATAGCCTAATAATCCACCGAATTCAACTGTATCTCCTACATCCTTACCAATTACTGGAATAAGTCTAACAGCAGTTGTTTTCTGGTTGATCATACCGATAGCCATTTCATCTGCAATAATACCAGAGATTGTTTCAGCTTTTGTTTCACCAGGAATTGCAATCATATCAAGACCTACAGAACATACACAAGTCATTGCTTCTAGTTTTTCTAAAGTTAAAGATCCTGCATTGACTGCATCAATCATCCCTTGGTCTTCACTCACTGGAATAAAGGCACCTGAAAGGCCACCTACATAAGAAGATGCCATAACGCCACCCTTCTTAACCTGGTCATTTAAGATTGCAAGTGCAGCAGTTGTACCTGGAGCCCCTACTCTTTCAAGACCCATGCTCTGTAAGCAGTCTGCGATTGAGTCACCAATAGCTGGTGTAGGTGCTAAAGATAAGTCAATAATACCAAATGGAATACCTAATGCTTCAGAAGCTTCTAAAGCAACTAACTGACCAACACGAGTGATCTTAAATGCTGTTTTCTTGATGATTTCGCAAAGTTCACCAAAGTCTTTACCCTTTGCATTTTTAATCGCTTTATGCATAACACCAGGTCCACTAACACCAACATTAATAATAGCATCAGTTTCACTTATACCATGGAAGGCACCAGCCATAAATGGGTTATCATCTGGGGCATTACAGAAAATAACAAGCTTAGCACAACCGATAGATTCAATTTCTTTAGTTGCATATGCAGTCTTTTTCACAATCTGTCCAAGTAATGCGACAGCATCCATATTAATACCTGTCTTAGTAGAACCAACATTAACACTTGAACATACAAATTCAGTTTCCTTCATAGCTTGTGGAATAGACTCAATAAGCATACGTTCTGCCTTGGTCATACCCTTAGAAACGATAGCAGTGTAACCACCAATGAAGTTGATACCAAGTTCTTTGGCACATTTATCCAATGTCTTGGCAATCTGTACATAGTCTTCTGGCTTCTTGCAGGCTGAAGATCCGATTGTTGCAATAGGCGTAACAGAGATACGCTTATTCACAATAGGAATACCATATTTCTTTTCAATAGACTGTCCTACTGGTACAAGATTTCTTGCAGTAGACATGATTTTGTTGTAAATATTGTCACAAAGAACATCTAATGAAGAATCAATACATTCAAATAAGCTAATACCGATTGTAATTGTTCTTACATCAAGATTTTCCTGTTCAATCATTTTGTTTGTTTCAATAACTTCGAATTGATTAATCATCTCCACATCTCCTTATAATCTATGCATCATATTAAAAATTTCTTCGTGCTGAATTTTAATATCAACACCAATTTCCTGACCTAAAGCAGCAAGTTCATCTGATAAGTCATTAAAAGCTTTAGTAGAAGCATCATGATTAACAATCATCATCATATTGAAATAGCCTTGTACAATAGTCTGAGAGATGTCTAAAATATTTACATCATTTTCAGCAAGATAAGTACATACCTTTGCAATAATACCTACCTGGTCCTTTCCCACTACAGTAATAATCCCTTTTTTCACAGTCGAATCCTCCGATTTCATAAATTTTTAAACATTATAGCAAAACTAAGTAAAAAGATAAATAAAAAGTGTAATAAATATGCTTAGACTAAATAATAGCCTATAAAAGTAATTTTAACTGTACATAATATTTTGAAATAAAAAAAGAGAAGGAATATCTCCCTCTCTTTGTGTGTTTATGTTATTCACCTAATAATTTAAGAGCACTAGCAAGAACAGCCTTACCGTTCATTGTTCCGTAATCTCTCATATCGATAACGTCAACAGGGATAGAACCAGCTTTTCTTGAAGCAGCTAGCTTTTCGATTGCAGCTTTCTGGAATCTAACCTGTGGGCCAAGTAAGATGCAATCAACTTCTTCTAATACTCTAGGTGCATCAGAGAATGGTAAAGCAAAGATCTTTGCTTCTACTCCCTGTTCCTTAGCTGCAGCTTCCATTTTAGTTACTAATAAGCTAGTAGACATACCTGCAGAACATACTAATAAAATTGTTTTCATTGTCATTACTCCTTTTCTAATTTCTATATACTAATTATACTAATTTTTAGACCTGATGTAAACACTTACCCAAAAGTTTTTTCGGTATAATAGAAAAAAGGATATTCAAAAGGCTATAAATTTAATTTATAATATTTTTGAGGTGGTTAAAATGAGAATATTAGTTGTAAGTGATTCGCATATGTATAACGATATATTGGAAGATATTACAAAAAAATGGAAAAATAAAGTGGATTTATTGGTACATTGTGGGGATTCATCATTACCTCCTAATGATCCATTACTTAAGGATTATAATATAGTTGTACATGGAAATCATGATGAAGAGGTTTTTCCTCACTATGTAGTCTATGAAGATATATTTGTGACACATGGTAATGATTATCACGTTTATAGTGGCTATGATGAACTAATAGAAGCATGTAAAGAAAATAAATGTCATATATGCTTTCATGGACATACACATGTCCCTACTATTCAGGTTCATGAAGGTATTACTTTTGTGAATCCAGGCAGTGCTATGATCAATCGTGGAAGTTATGGTTATGGGACTTATGCAATTGTTGATACTGAACCTTTTAATGTTATTTTTTATGATGATCTAGATCATCATATTTGTAATCATGAAGTACTTGATGAAGGTATGCAGTTACTAAAAGAATTTAAGAAGCTTGTAAAGAATATGAAATAAAGGGAGATAGTACGCTATCTCCCTTTAAAACTATTTTTCTTCTAATCTTTTTCTCTTATATTCAATGATGAACATGACTTCTTTAAGATCTTCATCTGGTAACTCAGATAATAATCGTGCAATATTCGCAATATTATAGTAGTCATATTTCTTACCACTCATGATTTCTTCAACACTACGTCCATATAAGCGTGAAAGAACTTTTAATTCTCCAACTGTCACATCTCTTTTGCCATTTTCAATATCTGAAATTGCAGAATGAGGTACATTAAGATGTGCGGCTACCTCTTTTTGTGTAAGGTTTTTAAAAGTTCTATAAGTTTTTAGACGTTTAGCGAGATCCATATCTAATGCCATAAAGTTTACCTCCCCATTTCTATCTGTGGTTTATTATAACACAAAAAAATTGTGGTGGCAATTTAGGAATTATGAAAAATATAGATTTTATCTAAAATGTTATTTGAAATATCCTACTACATAAGACTGTTTTAAATCACTTTTTTTCCCTTTAGAAGTACGTTTTTTAATGTCTTCTAAAACGGTTACAGTCTCATTTTCTGTTTCTGTAGTCATCATAATAAAATATGAAATGTTCATAGATTGATGATTTTCAACATAGATCGGCTCATTATGAAGAATATGATTACGACATGATGAGTCTGTAAAAATATCAAAAGATACTCCTTTTCTATCTACAATCTTATAGCTATGCTTTTTACACATACCACAATGAGGCACTTTTTTATGAAAATAAGATTGTGAAATAACACAATGTTCACTAATCATATTCTCTGTTTTACCATAAATAGGTAAAATTAGATCTGCATTGTAATCCTTCATCTGTCTGATTTGTTTTCTCGTACATTCAAATGATGCAATAACAGGCTCTTTAAATGCATAAGCATCATAATGGTTATAAATATTAAATCCTTGACCAATAATAAGAGGATGATCTTTTAATAATCTATAACTACCAAAGTCATTGACAATTAGAGTATTGAATTCTTTCAATAATGGATTGTGAATGACTTCAGCTATATCCTTATCATGCATAATACGAGGCAGATAAAGATTAGGTACTTTATCATATTCATTAAAGCAAGCTAATGCTTCTTTTAAATGGTCGTCATAGTAATAATATACATGATCATAATATTTAAGAGCAATTTCTAACTGTTTTACATTAGAAACTACTACATGATATTCTGATGCAACCTGTGGAATAACTTTAAGAGGCTGAATTTCCTTTATAGGAGCTTTATGTAACTTCTTAAAGGCAAATAATTCATCGAGCTTAGAAAGTGCCTCACGACGCATATTATTGACAATAGTAATAGGTATAAATAATGCATCATCTAAAGAAACATCAATAGAATTTGCTTCATATACAGTATGACCCAGCTTATTTAAATGGTCAGTAATATTCTCTTTAGTTGCTGCACGTTTAGAGGCGGCTTCAATAATCTGTTCACTAACTACAGTAATCTCTTCTCCATCACACTTTACGATAAGAGAACATGGCTTATTAAGAGATGCTTTAAAATACATATCAATCATGCGATATTTCTTCTCTTGCTGATATGTCTTCTGCATGCGGTTAATAGTATCTACACTAATTGTCTTATTGACAGTACCACTCTTTACTACATCATCAAATTCAATTTGGACATTCATTCCTGCTTTTGCTTTATTAATCAGTTTATTCTGATAATAGATCTTATTGACAGGTCTTCCTTTATCTATTTCAGTAAAGACGATAGAATCCCCTTGTGTTAAATCGTTTTTTAGGGCAATAGAGACGCGTTTACTACGATAGTCATATCCTTTGACATAACCTAGAAAAACACCTTGATTGCCTGAAAAAGTCTCATCTACAATCTTGTTGTCTTTAAATGGATAACCAGACGTATAATGACGATTAAACATCTGTTTCATATCATTGAAGTTCTCTTTTGTATAATTAGGTGTACCATCATAATAATGCTTAATAGCTTTAGAATATACTTGAGTGACTGCAGCAACATATTCAGGACGCTTCATACGCCCTTCTATTTTTAAAGAAGCGACACCTGCTTCAATATACTCATTAATATGATCAGAGGTACACAGATCCATAGTAGACATTAAATAGCTTGTATTAATGATTTTTCCATCTTCTTCCAAACTATAAGGTAAACGACATGGTTGTGCACAGGCCCCTCTATTACCGCTTCTTCTACCAATCATACTAGACATCAAACATTGTCCAGAATAGCCTACACATAAGGCACCATGCGCAAAAACTTCAATCTCTAAATCTGTATGAGAACAGATGTATTTGATTTCATCAATTGTATTTTCTCTTGCAAGAACAACTCTCTTGACGCCTAATTCTTCAAAATAGCGTAATGCTTCAAGTGACATGATACTCATCTGAGTAGAAGTATGAAGTTCCATATCTGGATATCTTTCATGTACAAGCTTTAATAAGCCGATATCCTGGATAAGTAATGCATCAATCTGTAAATCATATAAACTATCAATTAATGATAAAACATCCTTCATTTCATCATCTTGATATAATGTATTAACAGTCACAAATATTCTAACATTTCTTAAATGAGCATATTGTACAGCTTGATTGAGTTCTTCTAAGCTGAAATTCTTTGCAAAGGCACGTGCTGAAAAGGCAGTTGTTCCAAGATAAATCGCATTAGCGCCATTCGCAATAGCGCCCTGCAGAGACTCAAAATCACCTGCAGGGGCCAATAATTCAATTCTATTCATTTATATGAGCTTCTGAGCTAGATCATAGCACATATGTGCTGATGACTTTGCAGCTTCCTTAAGATATTGATCAAACTGGATAGAACTGCTGCCTTTATCAAAAATATCACTTAATCCACGTGCAATAATAAATGGTTTATTAAAGACTGTACATACCTGAGCTACTGTTGCAGCTTCCATTTCTGAGCATAATGCATCAGGGAAGTGTTCTTTAATTGCATCTACCTGGTCTTTTCTTGCAACAAACTGATCACCAGATACAATAAGACCACTGTATACAGTTAAGCCATTATGTTCAAATATTTCTTTTGCATAAGATATAAGAGTAAGATCTGCTTCATAGTAAAGAGGCATATCAGGAATCTGTCCGTAAGGACGTCCAAAAGCAGTGACATCTACATCATGATGAACAACCTT
>OIYR01000823.1_pt1 | contig 16757 bp, 17 predicted proteins | sample 1588221 | NCBI WGS metagenome assembly OIYR01 (sample SAMN03283292) | human gut metagenome | biome: human-associated habitat; material: feces | host: Homo sapiens | place: Peru | collected 2012 | reverse complement strand
AACTTATGAAATATACTAAATCGGTTATCAAACTTGCTAACAAAGAAAAATAAAAAAAGAGTAGAAATGACGCAAAACGAATCAATTTCTATTCTTTTTATTATGTATTTATTTTTCAACAATCTCTAAATTTTTATCATTAACAACTAATAAAGAATATTTTTCTTTTAATAATCTTTTAATTTTTTCGTTATCAATATTATTTTTAAAATTAATAGCAGTAAGATTTTCTATTGCATCATTGATATAACTTTTTAGATTTGCTTCCCATAAAGCATTTAATCTATATCCAGTTGCAATATAATAGGCAATATAGTCATCTAAAAAGCCTTCTATGTATTTTGATATTTCTTCATTAAATGGTTCTACAATTTTAAGAAATTCTTCTTCAGAACATATTTCTAAATTTTTTCTAATCAAGTATTTTCCTCCTTAAACTTCAATGGGTTTTCTGATGTTACTTCTAAATCATAAGTGTTTTTTAAAATATTTTTTACATTTTCTTTAAACTTTTTATCAGTTATTATTTCTTGATTAAAACAAATTAGTGCATCTGCTAGATGTTTTTCAAAGGTGTTGTAGTACAAGGTATCTAATTTATATCCAGTTGCTATTGTATAAGCACAAACAAGAGGGGCAATTTCTTCTTGAATGTACTTATCAACTTTATCAATAAATGGTCTAAAATATTTTTCATATTCATCATCTGAAATATCAGAATTATCATCTACTCTAAACATATAGTAATCCTCTTATTTTTTATCCTCTTTCTTATTACTTTTTTTAAATAATTCATAGTTTTTTACTTCGCTTTTATCTTTGTAAAATGAACAATTTTTACAATCCTTTTCTGTAAGTGCATTGCAAGTTTTAAAGTCTATCCATGCAAAGCAATTAGTTTTATCATTATCTTTCATATTTTCTCCCTAATACATTTTTAATAAAATATTTACTACTTTTTTTCTTTTATAATAATTCTCAATTAACCTTTCAATTTGCATTAGATATTGACCTTTTACTTTGTTATCTATTCTATTATCAAATAAATATAGTGTTACATATTCACTAGGACTACCACAGCAAAGTTCTTTTAATGCAATAAAGAGTTTGTCAGTGTATTTTTGCTTATTTAAACTAATTTTATCTAAGTTAATTGATTTACTTTTAAGAAATTCTTCAACTAATGAACTTTCGTCTATTTTTCTTAAAATTATTAAGAAATTATTAACTATTGCTTTTCTAATTTGATATTTAAAATAATTAATATTATCATTATCTCCCCAATATTTTTTTGAATATAGTAGGGCAGTAATATCTTCATTAGCAAGTAACATTTTAATAATAAAATTTTTGTTTGAACCAATATACCAAAATTCATTATAAAAGCTATTGATGAAGTGCCAAAGTATATCTATAAATTGTTCATTAGCTGTTAAGTATCCTTTTTTATGAATAGCTTTGCTATTAGTCATAACTTTTTGATCTCCTATATTTAAAATTAGATTATCAAGATATTTACTAGATATGAGTATGTAAATAAAAGCACTAATTTCATCACTGTTTCTTTCTGCAATCTTTAATAAATTCTTTCTCTTTAAATAAAGTTTAATCATTGATATAATTTTTCGTTTTCATGTATTGCAAACATAGTCATTTTTATTTTTGATTTTATTTCTCCGATTTTAATTTTAGTTGCGAAGTAAGATTTGTTGTAAGGATCAAGTTTAATTATGTATTCGTTATCTCGTTTATTAATGGTTATAGTGTAAGTATTTTCTTTATATGTAATTTCTATTTTGTTTTTTAAAATTCTAACCTTATAACCATTATTTAACAATTCTTGTTTATTATTTTTTAAAATAAAACTAATTATATAAAAATATACTCTTTTTTTCATGATTACCTATAATTTTCCGTATTAAAATTCAAAGATTTATATTAAATAAAAATAACTTTAAATAAATCTTTATGAACGAAAATTGTTGTTCACCTCCATTTCTTTTTTGTAGTTTTTAACTATGATATAAAAAAGCAGCACACAAAATGGCATTGACCATTTGATGTACTGCTTAATCAACTACTAATATTATTTTAGCCCATAGTGTCGCAAATGTCAAGATATTAAATTTATTAATTTAAAATATTTATAGGTGATGCTTATGGAATTGAGATATAACGAACTTCGTTTAGACAATGAATTAACGCAAGATGAAGTTGCAAAAGTTTTAAAAGTTAAAAGAAGTGCATATTCAAAATGGGAGTTAGGTATTAATGATATGCCATTAGACAAAACAAATGATTTGGCAAATTTTTATCATGTTAAAATTGATTATTTATTAGGATTATCTAATATTCATTATATGGTTGAAGACAATTTAGATATTGATTGGAATAAATTATCAGAAAGATTAATTGAATTAAGAAAGAGTAATAACTATACTCAAGAATATCTAAGTAAAAAATTAGGATTTCCTCAGAGAACTTATTCTAATTATGAAACTGGAACTAGAAGACCAACAACTTTTAAACTATTATCAGTGGCTCAATTTTTTAATGTTTCTATGGATTATTTAACTGGTAGAGTAGATAATAAAAATATAAAATAAATAATGATTATAAAGCTTTAAAAAATAATCTGTTTTTTATAAAAATTTTCAGTTTGCACTTTACTTGCACTTCTAAATATGCTATTATGATAATATAGAAAAGTTGTAAGAAAGTGAAAGAGATATTTGTTTATCTCTTTTTTTCATGCAATTTTTCTTTTTTTATTGAAAGGAGCGTGATATAAAAATTTTTAGTGTCTTACGGTTGTACAACTTATGTTGAAAGGAGAATAATTTTGAAAAAAATATTTAAAAAGTTGTTAAATGTCGTGATGGTGGTAGGAATTTTTATGTCGTCTTTTCCAATAACTCCATTTGTTCAAAAAGTTAGTGCATTATCAAATGTATCAGGTGATAAGATAATTGAAGTAGCACAAACTTATAGAAACTGGGGTTATTATGAGGTTGGTACTTGTACAGGATTAGTTACAAGAACTTTAAATAAGCTAGGAGTAGGTACAAGTATAGTTGGAACACATCCATATAACATTGATAAACCTCAACCAGAGGGAACAGGAGCAAGATATGCTCCAGCTGCAATGTATAATAATGCAATGAAACATCCTGAGGATGCCGTGCATATATGGAGTGGATATATAAAAGATGTTAAAGCTAATGCTTCATTATTTAAAAATGGAGACTTAGTTATACAACGACCAGAAGATAAAGCAAATTATACTGGTTCAGGTCATGTTGCATTAATTCATGTGTATAATGGTAATATTTCAATGTTTGGTGCAAATGGAGAAAAATATGGTGTAGGGGATGCAATAATGGCTCAAGGAATTGCAACAAGAGGTACATCTATAAGAGTAAATGGTAATGATTATATTCATGTATTTAGACTTGCTAAAGTAGAAGCAGAGTATGATAGTTTAACATCAAAAAAATCATCAACTGAAAATGTTGATGTTTCTTTTTATAAGAGTGATAAAGAAACAGATAAGCCGATTAAAGGTGTAGAAGTTGAATTTTATCGTGATGATGTTAAATTTGCAACAGCTGTAACTGATGAAACAGGTTATGCTAAAGCAACTTCTAATGTAACATTTGAAGTTGAATCATCTCCTAAAAAATATGTAAAAAACTATGATCAATTAGATGCTGAAGATAAGGCTAAGATTGAAGATGGCATATTCAAAAGTGAAGCTGATGCAAGAGCAAGTGCAGATGTAGAAGCACAACAAAAAGCTATTGAAAAGGCATCTCAAAAGCATGAATTTAAAATTGTTGAAGTAAAATCTAATGAAAAGTATTGGTTAGATCCAAATAATAATAATACTATCAGTGATTCTCAAACAGGTAGTGGAAGTATTTCTTTAAGTATGACTAATCTTAGAACAAAAGGTATAGCTAAATTAAAAAAGGTAGATAAAGATACTACTATTGCTCAAAATGAAGCAACATTAGATGATGCTTTATATGGATTATATGCTAGAAATAATATTTTAGATCCTGCTGATGGTAATATTATTTATAATGCAGGTCAAGAAATAGCAAGAGTTAGAACTGCCAATGGTGAAGCAGAAGTTAGTGATTTATATTTAGGTGATTATTATTGGAAAGAATTAACTCCATCAGATGGATATAAATTAAATTCTAAAGAAGAAGACTTTTCAATAACACCTAATTCATCCACTAATATTGTAACTTCAAAATCTGTTGTTAAAGAAGAAATAATTACAGGTAATTTTAAAATAAATAAAGTAATTATATCTGGTGATAAAAGTGAAATTACAAAACCTGAAGAAGGTGCAGAATTTATTGTTGTTGCTAAAAAGTATGTTGAAAAATATGGCAGTGTAGAAGAAGCATATAAGCATAAAGAAGAATACACTAATACGGAATACGATCATATAATTACATCAAAAAATGGTGAAGCAACATCAAAACAATTAAGTTATGGAACATTTGTAATTAAACAAATTGGTGGAGATATAAATACTAATTATTTAAAAGATAGTTGGGAGTTTGTTGTAAAGAAAGAAAATCAAGAAACAAAAAATTATGTAGTAAGTAATTCTGTTTTTAGAACACATCTAAAATTAGTTAAGAAAGATGCTGGTACAGAAAGAATTATTTCAGCATCATCAACAACATTTAAAATCAAAAACCTAGAAACTAATGAGTATTTAAAACAAAAAATAGATGGCAAATTAACAGAAGAATTTACAACAGGTAAATATGGAACAATTTTACTTCCTGAAGAAATAAAAGCAGGTAAATATAAACTGGAAGAAATTAAACAACCAAATTCATATCTAATTAATGAGGATGGTGTAGAATTTTCAATTAATAATACTAATATCCTAGAAACAGATAATGATGGTAATACTTATACAGTAATAACAATGTATGATAAATCTATTAAAGGTATTATTGGCATTGAAAAAACAGGTGAAGTATTAGTAGATGCTATTAAAGATGATTCTGGTAATATAAAGTTTATTTATGAAAATAAACCATTATCTGGTATGAAGGCAAATATTGAAGCAGCCGAAGATATTAAAAGACCTGATACTGGAGAAATCATTTATTCAAAAGGTACTATAGTTGATGTACTTGAAACAGAATATGGTTATTCGGAATCAGCATATTTACCACTTGGAAAATATGTAATTTATGAAGTAGAAGTACCAAAAGGTATGACAATAGATAAAACAAGATATACTGTAGAACTTACGAGTGAAAATAATAATGAAGAAGTAGTATTTAAGAGTATATCTATAAATAATCAAAGACAAAAAATAGAAACAGATATAACTAAGTTAGATAAAGATAATAAAACACCACTAGAAGGTGTTATTTTTGGTTTATACGCTAAAAAAGATATAATTCGCCCATATATACCTAGACTTGAACTTCGTTCATTAAAAGTTGAAAATAGGAGGGAAAGTGTATTAGTAAAAGCAGGAACATTAATTGAAACAGCCGTGTCAGACAAAGATGGTAAAGTAAAATTTAATTCAGATTTACCACTTTCTTATGATGATGACATTTACTTTGAAATAAAAGAAATAAAAACATTAGATGGTTATTATGAAAATGATACTGAAACATCTATTAATTCTAAGTATCAAGGAAGTGATGTTACTGCTATTAAAAATGATATAACAATTTATAATGAAGCAATTAAGAATTATATTTTAATAAATAAAGTTGATAGTTTAACTATGCAAAATATAATTAGTAAAGATTTCACTTTTGATTTATGTAAGGATTATGAATGTAAGGAAGTAGTAAAAAATTATAGTGCTAATATAGAAAATGGTACTGCTTTAATACCAATTCATTATGGAACTTGGTATATCAAAGAAAAAACTGCTCCTCAAGGTTATGCTATATCAAGTGAAGTAGTTAAAGTAAAATTTGATGCCGAAGGATTATTTGTTAATGATAATTTAGTAGAAACAGATCAAGACTTAACTTATAGCATTATTTATCAAGATAGTTTACTTCCAGTTATTCAAACTGATTTTAATGATAATCCTACAATCTATATTGTGGTTTGTAGTGCATCTTTGTTATCTTTAGTAAGTTTATTAGTTTATGAAACAAAAAAATCTAAAAATAAGAAAAAGAAGGATTAGTTTTTGATCCTTCTTTGACTTATACTTTGATAAAAAGTATTTATAAAACTAGAAAGGAGAGTAATGTTAATAATTATAAGTATTATCATGATGATTTTAATATTATTATTTTTATATTCTGCTTGTGTTATATCAAGTGAATGTTCTAGGATGGAGGATGAATATGGAAACTCTGACTTTAACGGTAAAGAATGAAACTATTAGATTATCTGGAAAACTATCTGTCATAGAACAAGAAGCAAAAATTATAAATGAATTAAATTTAATTGGTATTGAATCAAATGATAGACTACTAATTCAAGAATGTATTGATAAAAACAAATTAAAATCAAATATACTATATTCAGGTAATTCAGTATATTCGTTTGATAAAATTGTGAGAGAATATAGAAAACTACAAAAAAGTGGAAATTTATCTAATATGACAAATCTATTGTATGATTTCTTTATGTGTGCCTGTGGTGATATTGCTCATTATAATATTAATGGTTATATTAGTTATTATGATAATGATATACGAAAATTAGAACAAGAATTTTTGAAAAATTGTTCTTGTGCATCAAGATTTTCAGATATTGATAGAATATTCAAAGAATTAAAAATTGGTAAATACTTTAAAGAAAGAGATTCAATTAACTTAAATCTTTTATCTTTGAATAAGTTAAAATCTATTATTAAGGATTGTGGATGGAATGTTAATGTACAATCTAAAGATAGATGGCAATTACAAACTAATTTAGACGAAGTTAATAAATTTTATTTTGATGTAGAAATATCTGGAGATGTTCAAACAATTATTTATAGTTTAATAAGATATAGTATTAATTATGATCCTGATAGTAATATAGAAAAATATATTGAGTTAAGAGATAAAGAAGATAATACGCCAATAAGGTTTATTGTTAATACAGTTGATACTATTAAAAGAAAATTAATGACATTAGCTTCAGATATGTTATATAAGAGTAAATATGAGGTTGAAATTATGAAAGACAAAGATGTTACAAATAATTATGAAATTGAAATGGAAAGATAGGAGGCGAACATCATAGACTTTTATAATGAAGTTCTAAAACAAGTAAGTATTAAAGATGTACTTGAAATGTATGGAATTGATATAAGTCGTGGAAAAGCAAAATGTGTCTTTCATAATGATAGTAATCCTAGTATGATGATAAATGAAAAGAAAAATATTGCAAAATGTTTTGCTTGTGGTGTTGGAGGTAATCCAATTACATTTGTACAAAAATATGAAAAAGAAATAAATCATACTAATATATCAGTGAATGAAGCAATAATAAAATTAGTAGATAAATTTAATCTAAATATTGATGTATCAAAATTAAAAAATAAAAAACTAGATTATCAATATAAAACTAATGCTAGAATATATAACACAGAAGAAAAAGAAATGTTGGATGCAAATGAATATTTAAGTAAATTATTTAGTTATAATTTATTTCATTCAAATTATAAAGAAGCACTAGATTATTTACATAAAAGAGGATTAAGTGATGAGGATATAAAAGAAATGAATTTGGGCTTTTGTGTAAAAGGTCAATTACTTAATGTAAAGGATAGTCCAGATTCTAAAATCAGTAAAAATCTTTTAAAACAACTTGGATTCTTAAAAAGTGATGGAAGTGAAGTATTTTATGATAGAATAATGTTCCCAATAAAAGATGAAAAAGGAAATATTGTAACCTTTGCTGGAAGAACTATAAAAGATGAAAAACCTAAATATCTTCATACAGCAGAAACATCAATATTTCATAAAAAAGAATTATTGTATAATTATTCAAACGCTAAGAACTTATCTTATAATGATGAAATATTTTTGGTTGAAGGATATATGGATGTTATAGGAACAAAAAAGTTAGGGATAGATAATGTAGTTGCTTTAATGGGAACTGCTCTTACAGAAGAACATCAAAAACTTTTGAAGCAAAACAATTCATCAATCATTCTTGCACTTGATAATGATGATGCAGGATTAAATGCTATGTTAAATAAAATACCAGAATTGTTAAATAATTATTTTGATGTTAGTGTATTAGATATATCAAAACTTGGAAATTATAAAGACCTAGGTGAATTATCTGAAACAAATATAACTAGAGAATCCGTCTATTCAGCAAAGGTATCTGGTTTTACTTTCTTAATGGATAAGAAGTATTTTAACAATAAAGATTTTAGTATAGAAAATATTTCAAGAGTATTTAATAAACTTATGCAAGAAAAAATTATTTCTAATACATTAGATAGAGCAAAATTTATTGAATACTTAGAGAATAATACTAACTTTGATAAAGATAAAATAAATGAAATAATAGAACCAGAATCTATTAAAAAGATAGATCCATTATCTACAATAAATACTCTTGCAATTAATAGTTTAATTATTAAAAGTATAGACGATTATGTAAATGTTTCTAATGATAAAACTTTGATCTCATTTTATGAATTAAATAAAGATTACATCAATAAGATGGCAGTAGAAATATTTAATGCTTATGATGTAAGATACCTTGATAATAATAAAACAAGTATTAATTCAAAACTACTTCTTGAAGATGTACTAGCACTTGATACAAAATATTCAGAATATAAAACACTTCATAGTTTTCAATATGAAGATATATTTAATAAAACATATATAAAAAATATAAATGGAAGTGCTACTGTTAATCTTTCTTTTGAACAAAAGAAAAAGGTTATTAGTCAATTTGATAATAGTTTTAATGATAATGAAAGATTAGCTTTAGAAGAAGTTGAAGAACTTTATATTGTTAATGATGTTAGTGATTTAGATGGTATTTTAAATTTTGATAATAATACTGTAAAAATTTTAAAAGAAAACATACAAAATAGAATGTTCTTAAATCCTAAAAAGATGGATTTTTTTAAATTTGGTAATTTATTTCAAAACACAGAAAAAGATTTTATAAGTTCAGAATTTAAAGGTAAAACTGGTAATTTTAAAACAATACTTCTATATAACAACTTAGATAGTTTATTAAATATAAATAAAGAAAATATTATAAAAGAGCAAGATAAAAGTAAAAAAAATCTTGAACAAGATTATATATTTTCTATAAATAAAGTTCTTTTAGTAAAAGATTTAGAAACTGAAAAATCTTATTTTGTAAGGATACCAAATACTGAAGGAAAAGATTATTTTTATATTGATAAAAGTAAATGTAATTGGTCTTATAATAATGAAATGTTATTTACTAAATTAGAGAGTAATGGTATGTATAAAATTTATGATAAAGATGGTAACTTTAAATATGAAAAATCAAGTCTTGAACTAAAACACTATTGGGAAGATAAAACTAAGTCAAGTGAAACCAATTCACTAAAAGAAAAATCTAAAATAATTAAAGCTGATTTTAAAGGAAACTATGAACCAATAAAAGATCCAGTTAGTAAAGTCTATAAGTCAAGAATATATGAAGAAACTGATAACGGATTCTATATTAAAGTAGATGATCCGACCACATTACTTTTTGCATCTAAAAAAATATGTAAATGGAATTTAGATAGTGATTATTTAATAATTCATCCTAGAAAGAACTTCTTAAAAGGAACAGATATATCTTTGTATTCTTTTAACGGAGAAGATAAGAAATTTCAAAAAAAATTATCTTTTGGTGAAATAGAAAAATACTTAAAAATATTTTATCCTGCTTCACTTAAAAAGAATATTGAAAAAATAAAAGTGTTAAAAAGTGATTGTGAAATAAAAAATAATTTTATTAAAATTCCTATAATTTTAGATGACATATCTGGATATATTGATGTTAGTATCTTTAAATGTATTCAAGAAGATGAAAACATTGTTTTAGAATTTACTAAAAACGAAAAATTATCTTTCTATTCTAATAATGGTAAATATATCGGTAATTATCCTTATGAGGAAATTAAAAATGGATTAAACCAAAAAGAGAAGATAATTCCAATTCAAAAAAACAATGTAGATTTTAATTTGTTATTAAATGGGAATAGTAGTAAAACATTTTATTCTAATAATGATAAATTAGAATTTATTTATACTACTATTGAACCAACTTATGAATGTTTTGAACAAGTCATACAAGTCAAATTAAATGATAATTATATATATCAACCAGTAGGTGTTAGCGTTGCCCCATATAAACATAAATTAGTTCAAAAAGGTGTATTTAGAACTAAGGAGGATACTATAAACTTCTTAAATTCTTATTTTTCTAACAAAGAATTAACTTCAAAACAAGATTTAGAAAAAGAAAGAGAGGTGGCATAATTAGTGGATGGAAATGCTAAAAGCGATTTAGAACATTCTACTGAGAAAGCTGTTAGAGTATCAGTAAAAAGTAGTGCAGTAATTTCAAGAGTTTTTAGAAGACTAATTATTTGGGGTAATAGAGTTTATCAGAGAAACTTTTCTTCTTCTTTAAGAGCATTAAAAAAAGATGGACCAACAAGAGAATTATCTGTTTCTCCAGCTTTAACAAAAGAAGAAGCAAAAATGATAATTGCTAATGCTAAGGCAAATGGTATTATTATAGGTATTAAAAAGATGCAGCCAGATGGTGAAGTAGGAACGAATCAATCACTTCATCAGCAAGAAAAAATGGCTAAGAATGAAATTAAGTTAGATAAATGGAAAGAAAGAAGTAAAACTTATAAAAAAGTACCAATTATTAATACCATAGCAAAAAATAAAACTCAAAAATATAGTAAACTATCAAAAGAAGATAATGAAAAAAATAAAGATGATAGATTTATTATATTATGTAATAAAAGTAGATTAGCATTTTTAAATGAACAACTAGAATTAATTACAAAATTAAGAGTTCAAAAGATGTCTAAAAATGAACTAGAAGATATTAATAAAGATGGTATAGTTGATCCAAAAGATTATGAGCCATTGGTGACTCGTGATGTAAATTTAACTCCTAATCAATTAACAGATGTGGGAAAAGATTATGGAACTTGCATGGTAAAAGATTATAATAAAAATTATTGTTTACAAAGAATTACAAAGGCACAGTATTGTGAAATAAGAGAAGCGTTATTTGAACTTTCTTCACATGGTGCTTGTGTATTAAATGATAATGAAATGCTTGTAGCAATAAATTCAAGTGAATTAGACCAGTATAGGGAATATGCTCCTAGTGATAGACCTATTAAAGAATTTGGTAGTAATGGTGCAAGGAGTATTGAAACCGAAAGTAATTCAAATGATATTATGCAAGTAGAAGTGCCAACTCTTAAAGAATTTAATATCTTTAAAGAAAGATATAAGGGTAAAGATTTTATAGCACAGTATAATCCTAATGGAACAGTGTCAGTTATTGTTCGTGAAAAAGATACTGAAGAAATGGTGGAAGATGCTAAAAAAAAATCGCAAACAGCAGATTTATTAAAAGAAGCTGATGAATTTGCTGAGAAAAATGTTGAAAACATTATAGAAACTACTATTCCTAAAGAAGTAGAAGAAAAGGAAGAAGAACTTGATCGTTAAAAGAGATAGAAAACCAAGTTATATAATTGTTTTCATTATAGTTTTAATAGCTTCTTATTATACTTTAAGAGTAACTACTTTAACAGAACAAAATGGTGGTAATTTTAAGATAGAATATCTTAGCTTGGCACTTGATAATCTTCATATATTATCAACACCATTAATACTAAATCAAAAGACAATATCTATAACACTATTTGTAAGTGTTTTTTTGTTTGCAATTATTTATAATTATTTAATTTCTCAAAAGAAAAATATGCAAGAAAACACTTATGGTAGTTCTGATTGGGAAGATCCTAAAAATACTAAGAAATTTAGAGATCCAATTCTTGAAAATAATCAAATATTTACAAAAACAGAAATGTTTTCTAAAAACATGAAAATATCTAAAAGAAATAGAAATGTTTGTTTAGTTGGAAGACCAGGAACTGGTAAAAGTAGATATTATTTTAAAGTTAATTTATTAAATACTTGTGGTGAAACATTTATAATAACTGATCCAAAAGGTGAATTACTTAGAGATTGTGGTATGAGTTTAATAAATCGTGGATATGATATAAGAGTTTTAAATCTTGTTGATAAATGGAAGTCTGATCATTTTAATCCACTCATGTATATTAGAAAAGTGCCTAAGGATTATACCAAAATAGATATAACAAGTAATTCAACTCTTGAGGAAGAATTGAGCGTTGATAATTCATGGATAGCTGAAGATGATGTTATGACTTTAATTAATACATTAATGCAAAATACAAAATCAGAAACTATTGAAAGCAATACAGGTGATCCTTTCTGGGAAAAGGCTGAGATGGTATTTTTACAAGCAATAGTTTATTATGTAATTTTTAATTATGAAGACAAGGATAAAAACTTTAAAACTGTACTAGAACTTATTAGATTGGCAGAACCAGACAAAGATGGTAATTCCAAACTTTCAAAAATGTTTGATGTATGGGAAAGTAAAGATTCAGATAATATTGGTGTTAAACAATGGCGACATTTTAAAGTATCTGCATCATCTCCTAAAATGATGTCAACTATTATAATGACGGCATCATCTCGTTTAGCACCATTTAATATTGCTGAATTAGAGAAAATGACAGTAGATGATACACTAGAACTTAATAGAATTGGTAAAAAAGGTGATGAGGGTAGAATTGCTATATTTATAATAACTAGCCCTAATAATTCAACTTTTAATTTTCTAGCAAATATTGTATATACTCAGATATTTTCAATTATAGATTATAACGCTAGTAAAAATAATGGATCACTTGCAACTCCATGTCAATTATTTATGGAAGAATGGAGCCAGCTAGGAATTATTCCAAGGTTTATTGAGATGCTCGCCTATGTCCGTGGACTTAATGTTGGAATTACTATAGGGCTTCAATCATTGTCTCAGTTAAAGAAGGCTTATAAAGACAGTTGGGAAACGGCACTTGATTGTGTTGACTATTTTTTATTCTTAGGTTCAAGATCTAAGGAAACGCTAGAATGGACTAGTTTGATGGTAGGAAAGAAGACTTGGTATAAAAAGTCATCAGGAAGAACATTTTCAAGGCAAGGTTCATCATCAACGACATGGGATGTTGTAGGTAGAGAACTTGCAAATGTTGATGAAATATCAAGAATGAAATCAGGTACTTGTATATTATTGGTATCAGGATTAAAACCTTTTACTTCTGAGTTATATCAAATAAAAGACCATCCTAGATATAATGAACTTTTTGAGCCTTGGATGAAAGAAAAAACTATTCATAATTTATATGATCATGCACTTCAAAGAAAACTTAGTAAAGAGAGCATTAATAGACAAAAAATGTTAAATTATCTAGGGCTTTCATTTGCAAAGATTGAACCTAAATTTAAAATGCGTGATATAAGTGATTATGAGTTATCTAAAATGAAGGAGGATGTTGTTTTATCTAATAGTAAAACATTAACAGATATTTTACTTGATTAAAAACTAAAAAGAAAAGGAGAAAAAATGATAAAGAACTTAAAATATAAGGTTTTAAGTTGTACAAAAAAGTTAGTTAGTTTAAGTAATATCGTTTTAATTAGTTTGATTTTAGGTACTACACCTGTTTACGCAGCAGGAAGTAATACTAGCAGTATTGATGCTTTCATCAATTTTGTATGTGATTGGTTATTTAAAATTGGTGGAGTAGTAGCATTAGTAGGTGGTGTTATGTTTGCATTAAGTTGGCAAAGAGAAGATGCTGAAGGTAAATCTCGTGCTTTAATGACTTTAATGGCTGGTGGTATGGTAATGGCGATAAGTATGTCAAAGAGTTTGTTCGGTCTATAAATCAAAGAAGGAGGAAATGAATGGAATCTTTAATTGAGAAGATATTTCAAATTACATTCACTGTCCTTGGCTTTAAAATTGATTTTGGAAATTTTGTGGGAACAATTAGAAGACTGTGTAATTGGAATACTATAACAGGAACAAGTATTTGGACTTTGGCTTCTACACTTCATTCTGTTATAGTACCAATAGGACTTTCTTTATTAACATTGTTCTTTTTAATTGATTTAACAAAAAAAGTAATGGATTTTGAAAGATTATCTTGGGAACGAGTTGTCTTTATATGTATTAGATTTTTAATATTTAAAATGCTATTAGAAAATTCATTTGAACTTATGTCGGCAATAATGAATATATCAAATGATTTATTAACAAAAGTTACATCATCACTTGGTAATACTTCATCTATTCCAGAATTGGCAACTCAAATGGGAGACTTGGTTAGAAATGCAGGTAACTTTATAGAAAGAGGATTTATGGGAATTATAATACTTATTTTATATATTCCTTTCATGGGAACTCTTGTTGGAATATTAGTTCAAATATTTTTAAGAATAGGAAAACTAATATTGAGTTTTGCATTTTCACCAATACCAATAGCAATAGGGGCATGGGAAGACGGACAATCTGTATGTAAAAGATTTTTTATGTCAACTATAGCACTTGGAATAGAAGCATCAATGATAGTTGTTGCAAGTGGAATATATTCATTAGCACTAAGTACATTAACTGATGCTGGATCTATTAGTACAATGATTGCAATTATGTTCCTTAATGGATTCTTAATGGCATTAATATCACTAACAAGCAACATGGCTGAGAAATGGACTGGAGGGTAAGATAATGGATAGAATAGAACCACGAATACATGATGAAATTAAAGATTACAAAGAAAAGTTTTATAATTTTACATTAAGACAATGGATTTTTGCAATTTTAATATTAATTACCACTGTACCGTTATATTTATTTTTAAGTCCTAAACTTGGAAGTGATATAACTGGGTGGCTTGTAATAATAGTTGCTGTTCCCATTGCTTTTTTTGGATTTATTCCTATACAAGGGCTTAATGCTGAAAAAATAATATTTTATTGGATAAGAAATTATATAAATTTTGCTAAACCAATAACTTATATTACTGATGAAGAATTAGCATTAAAAAAATCAAAGAAACATATTTCTAAGAAAGATCAAAAGGAAAGTATAAGGCTAAGGCGTGAAGATAAAATTAGAGTAAAAGAACTAAAAAAAGAAAGAAAGAGGCAAAGAGAACTTGCTCGTGCTAAAAAGAAGTATGGTAATAAAAATATATTAAATAATAGTTTTACATTAAATGAAGAAGAAGCAAAGATTCTACTTAAAATTGCAAATCAAATTGGTGGAAAGGAGAATAATATTGAAGAAAATCAAGAAGCAAAGAAAGAGTAGTAAAACAAGGAAACCGATACTTCAAAAAGTATATACTCCAAAAACAACGCAAGATGTTATCAAATATTTATTTAAAGATATAGATAAGTTAGATTCTAAACTAGATATATATACTTCCTTAGGTTCTAAACTAAAGTCAAAAAAAGCCATTCTTTTTCTTAAAAAATTAATAGGATCATTAAAATCTTCATATGTTGCATTAGACCATAATAAAGCTAATGTTTTTTTAATTTTATCTTTTAAATCAGGTTCTTCAGAATAATCATAAAAAGTTAAACACTTCTCCACATATTTTTCTAATAAAGAATCAAATTTTGCTTTATCTTTAATATTCAAAACAGGAATATTAGTATCTTCTAAACAATCAGCTACATTTTGATTCCCGAGTATATTAGTTTCAAATAAAATATTGTAACGAAAATAACATTCAATATTTCCCCTACTTGCTTCAGAAACAATTTCATTATAAAAAATATCTAATATCATTTGTTCTCCTTTATATCATCAATTGTAACCTGACTCTCATGTGGAATAGGTTTCCAAGTTACCTTTTTAAACAAAGCAATATATGTTGTATAACGTCCAATTATATCAAATATTGGCCAAGTAAAAACAAATAAAACTTTTTTTGAAAAACTCATTTTCTTAATTCGCTTACGATCAATTATAAATAAGTAAATAGGCATTAACATTGCTGTAAAATAAGCCCCAATCAAATAAATTAAATGATACCAAAAAGCAATTAAAACCCCCATAAATAAAGCTTTAACACCAGGTTCTATATTAATTTTAAAACTAAACAAATTCAATTTTGATAAAAAAGTATTACCAAAATCAATACTCATATTATTTATACCATTAGTATAAGTATAACAAGAATAAATAATAACTGCAATTAATAAAAATTTAGTCAAATTTAAAACACTAAAAGGTGTTAATTGCATCAAAGTATCATATGAAGCAAAGCGATAACGGAATGATTTTTTTAGTTTTGACCATTTATTTTTTTCTTTTTTCACTAAAAATTTGACTGTATTTTTTACTCCAAAACTATTGCGAAGAAAATTAAAATAGTATATACTGATATACGGATATATCTTTTCTGTTTTCGAAACAAAAAGCCAATACCTCGGAACCACGGATACAGATAACCATTTCAAAACACGGAAAGGAAACATAAAGTTATGAAAAAAAGCTCAAAACTTTTGTTCTCGGCAACGATCTGCCTGCTTCTCACGGTGATTCTTGCCGCCACCGCATTTGCCGCACGCAAGCTCGGCGATGTCGACAACAGGGAGGGCATAACGGTT
>OIYR01000822.1_pt1 | contig 16760 bp, 11 predicted proteins | sample 1588221 | NCBI WGS metagenome assembly OIYR01 (sample SAMN03283292) | human gut metagenome | biome: human-associated habitat; material: feces | host: Homo sapiens | place: Peru | collected 2012 | reverse complement strand
ATATCACGTGTGTTCACCAAGCCCAATTCTTTGTAGTTTACCATAATTGTTTATTTGTTTTTTAAAAAACGTGTAATCTTTTTACATCTGCAAAGTTAACATTTTAATTTGTCACGACAAAGCATCGAAACGTTTTTTTATGTTTCCTTTACCTTACTGTATCATTACATTCTGATTTTGCAATATTTACTTTACAAAAGTATCAGTATGCTAACCGTCCGTACGGCATACGCCTGACTTTGTAAAGCCGGACTACACAATATTAACAAGCAATGTGCGTTATGATTATATAATAATGTATATGGCAATAAGTATGGATATCGTATGCTCTACCGACAGCTGCTACGTCATGCAGACCGGAATAATGCTCACCTCGCTGTTCGAGAACAACCGCGAGGCAGACATACGTGTGCATGTGCTCCACAACGGCATCGACAGCAACAGCCTCGCACTGATTGAACGCATAGCATGCGCTTACGGACAGAAGATTACGTTCTATCTTGTTGACGAGAGCCTTTTCAGCGCCTTCCCTATAGGCCGTGACGGGCAGAACACTCATGTAGGCACGTCGTATGCTACATACTATCGTCTTTTTCTCAGCGAACTGCTGCCCAATGATATCAACCGTGTATTATATCTCGACGGTGACATAATCGTCACGGATAGCCTCAACGAATTGTGGGTTACAGACATACACGACAAGGCAATAGCCGCCGTGCCCGACAGCTATAACAACAAGATTGAACATTACAACCGGCTGCATTATCCGCAGCCGATGGGCTACTTCAACGCCGGAGTGCTGCTCATCAATCTGGATTATTGGCGCACTAACAATGTCGTCAGCGCCTTCTGCCAATACGCTTCAGCACGCCCCGACTCTCTGTATTGTCACGACCAGGACATTCTGAACTACGTTTTCCGTGACTGCAAGATTGTCCTGCCCTTAAGATACAACATGCTCAACGAGTATTGGTTTCAAACCCGCCACTCAGTTGTGTCATGGGAGTTTGAAAGTCAAATGCTTTACGGTCAGCAACATCCCGCTATCATACACTTCACGGGTCTGCCTAAGCCATGGTTCAGCAACTGCCGTCATCCCATGAAGCCTGAATTCGAACGCTATCGTGCCATGAGCCCGTGGCGTGACGTAAAGGAAAGGAAATGGGGTGATATAAAACATTTCATAGAACACATTGCCCAGAAGCTATTGGTGTTGTCGGGAATGCGCAAAGCTGATTTTATAGAGTTCAACAAATATGTGAAATTGTAAATTGACGACATGAGTATATCATTAAACAAACGAATAGAAATGACATTGGTAAAAATAGCCAAACGTCTACGCCTTGCCGAATTGTGTTATCATATAGAGTCGTTCGTTTGTTCATTTCGCAAATGCTCCACTAATAAGTTGCCTAAAGATGTTCCCTCCGCATTACATGTTCTTCATTCTTATTCACCCGACCCCGACAATTCATGCATCCAAAAACATGAGTTTTCCGTTCCCGACTATGATGTAGAAGTAATCGTTCCTTGCTACAATGTAGAACGATATGTATGCCAATGTCTTGACTCTATAATTTCACAGCAGACTCACTATAGTTTCTTCGTCACTATTGTCAACGACGGCTCTACAGATAGCACACGAAGCAACTTAGCAAAATACGAACATCTGCCCAATGTGATGGTTATTGATCAGCCCAACGCCGGATTCTCCGGAGCACGTAATGCAGGCATACGTCAAGCACATGGACGATATCTGTTGTTTGTCGATTCTGATGATATACTTGTGCCGGGGGCTATTGACAGTCTCATGCATATGGCAGAAAAAACCAAAGCCGACATTGTTGATGGTGGATTCCGTCGTTTTGCTGACAACGAAGGCGATTTCTCTTCTATACCTGGATTGGCTTATATATATGACATAATACAACATGACAATAATCTGCCACAAAGTGAAGACACACGGCAAACCAACGGCTTTATCTGTGGCAAACTAATAAGTCGCAATCTATTCAACAATGTCGAATTTCCACTTGGCTATTGGTTTGAAGACTCTATATATTGTATGATTATAGAGCCTATGAGCCGTCGTAATGCAAGTGTTGCCACACAAGTATTCCGTTATCGTATGCGCCGAGGAAGCATCAGTCATATTTTTGCCAACAAACCAAAGGCTATTGACAATCTATATATAACTCTTAGACTGCTATGCGACCGCGAGACATTAGGGATAGATTTCGACCAACGGCAATACGACATGATTCTACGCCAAATGTTTATGAATACATGGTGTGTAATGTGGTTGCCTAAAGATGTAGCTTATGCAGTGTTTGTAATACAACGGGAATTAATAAACGAACGACTTAGCAGTTGGTATACAAACAACAAAAAATTGCAGCACATCGAACGATTTATCCGTCAAAACGATTTTCATGGATTAAAGCTATGGTGCAAATGGCATGAATGCTAAGGTTACTATAGAAATATATTCATCAAATATTAAAAAGCTATATGAAAATATTGTTGATAGGCGAGTGTAGCCATCTGCACAACACACTGAAACGTGGTCTACAAGAACTTGGACACGATGTTTCGATAATGTCCGACGGCAATGGTTGGCACGATTCTCCTCGCGACATCGACTTGCGACGTCCTGAACGATGGGGCAAACTTGGCGGTTTATGCGTACTGTGGCATTTGCTTATAGCCTTACCTCGTTTATGCGGTAATGACATTGTGCAGTTAAGTGGCTATACGTTTATTCCGTTAAAGGCCAGATGGAATCGTTGGCTGTTTCTATTTCTGCGTCTTGCCAATCGTTGCATAGTAAAAGGTTGCTTTTCTGATGATCCTCAAATATTCCTAATGCAATCAAGCGGTGTTCCTACCTATTCTGACACTTATTGGAATAAACAGGAACAGAATATTGAAGCCAACCGCCAACGCATTGCCGAGCATATGCGTACACAATACAAACACTGCTGGCATACCGTTTCGTATGGGGCTGATGCTCTTATAGCATGTCTCTACGAGTATTATCTATGCTACGACACGAATAAATTCCACAATCGTCTGCATTATATTCCACTTCCAATGGAGGTTCCTAATACAATAGCAAAAGGAAAGAACAACAAGAGTGATGTATATGATAAATCCAACAATACACAACCAATAAAAGTATTAGTAGGTATTCAGCCTCAACGCGACTACCTAAAGGGAGCCATGCGCATAGCCTCATTTGTTGAATCTGTAGCCCGTCGCCACCCCGGCAGAATAGAGATTAAATATGTTGAGGGCGTGCCTTATGACGAATACATGCGTATGCTCGACGAGGCCGACGTTCTCGTCGACCAGCTCTACAGCTATACTCCCTCAATGAATTCGCTCGCGGCAATGGCTCGCGGCACAGTTGTCATTGGGGGAGGTGAAGACGATTATTACAGTTTTATAGGCGAGCCCAAACTGCGCCCTATAATAAATGTACGCCCCGACATCAGCGATAACGAGAACGAAGCAACGATTGAACATGCATTCTTCACAGACGGAGTGCTTCAACAAATGTCGCACCAGAGCATTGAATTCGTTCTGAAATATCACGACTACCGCCGTGTGGCAGAGCAGTACGAAAAACTATATAATTCACTTTAGCCAAAGTAATTCATATTATTTGGCAAAGTAGTTCTTAAGCACCTTGATTGGACTTTGGTTCTTAAGCCCGAGTATATTATATATTGTGCGTTTAATTCTACTATACCACGGAAGCCATGTTCCTGCAAAATGGTGTATTGAATATGTATTATCGTTAATGTATATCTTTGCATCATCATACGAACGCGGACTGAAGAAGCTATCATCAAATATGGGCAAGATATCGTTGTCATTACTGTTTTCCACTTTCTCCGCATCAGCTATTGAATGACTGTCAACAAAACTATATCCTTTCTGTCGCAATGTATCCTCTACTATATTAGGCAAAGGCTTTACGGAGCAAGTTCCATCAGAATGTATAAATGCACGGTCCTGATAATAGTCGAGACAATCTTTCACCCACTTGCTTCCTTTCTCAGCCCCAAATGTAGCCACTTCCAATCCGTCGCATCCCTTCTGCCAGCCCAGCATTGTCTTCAGACTGAGCAAAGAATCAAACGGACGTACCACCTCAACATCCATATCAAGATATATGCCTCCATATTTATACAGGGCATAAAGCCGTATATAGTCGGCAGCGAACGCATACTTACGGCGGTCGAATGCCTGTGCCACCCATAGCGACTGGTTCTTAGCAAAACGTTCGAAATTCCATAGCATAAACTCATAGTCAGGAAGTTGTTTCTTCCATGAGTCCATGCACTTCTTAAGTTTTGAAGGTATCGGGCCATTGCTCAACCAGCAGTAATGTATAATTTTAGGTATCATATAAAAATACTTAACATTTGCAATATATAGCACGTTTATGGCGTTATTAACAACAAACAACCAATTAAAGGCATATGATAGACAAGCTCTCAATTCTTATCCCCGTGTACAACGACGATGCTTCATCACTTGTGCAAGCACTTGTCGCTGAAGCACAGAATGTCATAGGTCTTGATTATGAAATCATTGTCTATGACGATGGTAGCACCGATGCTAATTGTATTGAGGCTAACAATAGGCTTGCCTTACTACCAGGTTGCTTTTATGTTTCCGAGCCTCATCACCATTGTCGTGCCTCAATGCGCAACTCCATGTTACACCAAGGCAGATACGAGTGGTGTCTTATGATTGATGCACGCTTGCGCCCTGCTAATGCGGATTTCATCAGTCGTTACATCAATGCCAAAGTGAGTGACTGTGGTGCGGTGTGCGGTGGTGTCGTAGTGGACGGAGGCGACAACACCAAGAAACTATACCGTGAAAACCTACGTTTCCGTTATGAGAAACACGCCGAACGCCATCACTCTGTATATGCTCGTCAACAGCGTCCTTATCAATCATTCCGCACTACAAACATCATGGTCCGTCGCTCCGTATTGCAACATACACCTTACGATGAGCGCATCATCGGCTACGGCTATGAGGACGTAATGCTCGGCAGAGATTTAGAGCGTGCTGGTATCGAAGTATTGCACATCGACAATCCGGTTGCTTACACCTCCTTTGAAAGTAACGCAAACTACTTAGCCAAACTTGACGAGGCTTTGCATACGCTTCGTAGCTTCAGCAATGAATTGAGAGGCTATTCGCCCCTTCTAAACCTGACAGAAAACCTCAAGAATTGGCATCTGCTTTGGATGTTAAGAGGCTTTCATCGTGTTTTTATACAGTTAGAGCATCGTATACTTATCGGTAAACACCCTAAACTGTTTATACTCAAGCTATACAAACTGGGAGTATATTCATGCCTATAAACGACAATAACATTTAAATACAGGCGGTACCTTATCGGTTAGTTCACAATAGCGATCTTGCACACTACGCCCTTATCGCCTGTTTCAGTAGCTGTCTGAACCATATATACTCCACTTGCCACACGCTTCCCCTTAAGGTCGCGACCATCCCATTGGTACGAACCGCCTGTGCTTCGTCCCTGATTTACGAGTGCGCCATTACTTGTCACAATCTTCACATCGGCATTGTAAGAGAGTCCTACGATGTTGATATTTCCTGTATAGTCTGGAGTTACGGGATTGGGATAGGCATACACATCGTCTTTTGTCATTTCCTCAACCGGTTGAGTAGCGTCACTTGCATACGAGCACAATCCTCTTTCGGTAGCAAAATATACTATGTTTGAGTTATTGTCAATACATATATCATATACAGTATTCGACAGCAATGGTGAGTTTTCTGTAGTGAAATGCTGCAACAGCGTGTTGCAATCACTACTTATCAAGAACACGCCATTTTCAGTTCCCATCCATTTACGGTTTGCCCCATCTACAGCTATGCATCTTGTACAAATATTTGCAAGCAGATAGTCAGCAAGGTTTGTTCCGTCATTGCGCGGCACCTTATGCTGAATGAACGCATCATTTCCGGCAAGGGCATCGGCAGAAGATATATAGAAAGGTCCATTTGATGATGCTATCCATACATTACCGTCCAAATCCTCAGCCAGAGAATATACCATTATCGGAGTTATTACAGTTCCGTCTTCGTTCGTAAAGTTGGGACCATGACCTACAAGCTTGTCATTGACAAAATCATAAGCATACAAGCGGTTTTCCGTGTAATAATTATTGGCAAACCACATAATGTTTTTATTGTAGCGACTCTGCAGCAAACTCACAAGATTGTATTTTGCAGGAGTGCTCATTTCCGAATGATCATATTTCACCCAATTGTCACTTTCAGACTCCATCTTCCATATAGGATTGTCCACCATACTATTCAAAACCCACAAATCACCATTGTCGGTGTATTTCAGAGTTGAGACAATCGCATAATCATCCGAGTTTACGCCTGATTCCAATACACTATTCTTACGTCCGAAATGATTTATGAATTTTCCGTCTTGAAATTCGTATACACCGCCTTTAGCTCCAACCATTACATGACCTTCCTTCTTCGGGTCGAAGTCCATACAGAGCAAGTCGATATATCTATGTCCTATCATTTGCAATGTAGGCTGTTCAAACTCGCTCCATTTCAAACCATCCCAAACATGTACTTCCCCAGAATAGTTGGCATTTTTCTCTTGCGCCCAAAATCCTCCTACACTATACAGCTTTCCCCCGTGCATATACAGGCGGTAGAAATGGTTGGAGGCGGGGCCTTCGGGCAGCACGCCCTCGGTCTTGTATGTGCGTGTGCCGTCAGCGGCGAGAGTGTAGCATGCCAGTCGTCCGGCATCATTGCGTGTCCACCACAGTCCGGTAGAGGCATCGCGCACGTTAATACGATTGTCGGTGAGGGCTGTATATCCGCCCACACGCTGCCATCGGTTCTTGTCGAGCAGATTGTCGGTGAGCAGTCCGCGCCATGTGCCTTGCGCTTTCGACACAGCATACAGATAGCCGTCCTTGACGTATGAATGGTCAACGGCAAACCCCAACTGGTAGGTATCGGCAATCACGCCCTTCTTGGCGTCGAGCTTCATCACCCCCACCCCAATCGACATATAAGCACAATGTCCATCAATATAGATATTATTAATAGCCTTGTCGCTCACAACTGTCGAGAGATACAGTCCTGGCACATTAGTGATATCGCCCGCGGCAGACACAAGGTCGATGTTGCCGTCGCCGTATGCCACGACGAGGCGCTTGGCCTGCTGCGACCATGCAATGTGATTGATTTCAATGCCTGCCAATCCTGTGGTCTTATTGAAGGTTGTCATCTCGCCAGTTGCATTGTTGTAGGCGAACAGACTGCCCGAAGCGAGTCCGAAGCACACGTCACCGGCTGGCGATATCTCTGTCAGGTTGGCGTAGCTGGGATACACATGCCATGTGCCCACTGCCGAGGCGCAGGCAAAATATACGGAAGATATGTATAATAATAATGTAAAAAAGTATTTGCGCATTATTGAATGATTTTATACAATATAAACTCTAAAAAGACTTATTTATTGTCTTAACAGAACATCATTGTATGTATTGTTTCGCAAAAAATGCCTAACTTTGTAGTCCCAAATGACTAAAACAAACAACAAATAAACCATAATGAACAAAAAACATCTATTTTCTATGCTTATTGCGCTGGCGTTGTGTGTCACCGCAATGGGCCGCAATTACGAGCCGGTTGACTATGTGAGCACGCTTGTTGGCACACAGTCGTCGTACGCCATTTCTACCGGCAACACCTATCCTGCAGTTTGTATGCCGTGGGGCATGAACTTCTGGACTCCGCAAACCGGAAAGATGGGCGACGGATGGACCTACACCTATACTGCCGACAAGCTGCGCGGATTCAAGCAGACTCATCAGCCAAGTCCATGGATCAACGACTACGGACAGTTTACAATTATGCCCGAGACTGGCGAAGCTCCCGTATTCGACGAGGAGAAGCGTGCTTCGTGGTTCTCGCACAAGGCCGAGGTGGCTACTCCTTATTATTATCGTGCCTATCTTGCCGACTACGACGTAGTGACAGAGCTTGCTCCTACCGAACGCGCTGCCATCATGCGCTTCACCTTCCCCGAAAACAAGAGCTATGTAGTTGTTGACGCTTTCGACAAGGGTTCGTATGTCAAGATTATGCCGAACGAGCGTATGATTGTTGGTTATACAACAAAGAATTCGGGTGGCGTACCGCAGAACTTCAAGAACTATTTCGTAATGAAGTTTGACAAGGACTTCACCTATACAGCTGCCGTTGCCGACGGAAATATCAATACAGCCGACGTTAAGGCAGAATGCAATCATGCCGGTGGCATCGTGGGCTTCAAGACAAGCCGTGGCGAGCAGGTGAACGTGCGCATTGCGTCGTCGTTCATATCTGAGGAGCAGGCTATTGAGAACCTCAAGGAGCTTGGCTCTGACTCGTTCGATGAAGTCAAGGCACGCGGACGCAAGACATGGAACGATGTTCTGGGCCGCATTGAGGTGAAGTCGGACGACATCGACCATCTGCGCACGTTCTATTCATGCCTCTATCGCTCTGTTCTCTTCCCACGCTCATTCTACGAGAAGAACGCAAAGGGCGAAATCGTACACTATAGTCCGTACAATGGCGAAGTGCTGCCGGGATATATGTTCACAGACACAGGTTTCTGGGACACCTTCCGCTGCCTCTTCCCCCTGCTCAACGTGATGTATCCGTCGATGAACGAGAAGATGCAGGCAGGACTGGTCAATGCATATAAGGAGAGCGGATTCCTGCCCGAATGGGCTTCGCCGGGCCATCGTGGCTGCATGGTGGGCAACAATTCGGCTTCTATCGTGGCTGATGCTTATCTGTGCGGACTCAAGAACTACGATGCCGAGACTCTGTGGCAGGCAGTAGTGCATGGCGCCAGTGCTGTACATCCTACAGTCAGTTCTACTGGCCGTCTGGGCTATGAGTATTACAACAAGCTGGGTTATGTGCCATACGACGTAAAAATCAACGAGAACGTAGCGCGTACCCTTGAATATGCTTACGACGACTGGTGTATATACGAGTTTGGCAAGGCTTTGGGCAAATCGAAGAAGGAATTGGAACCGTTCCGCAAGCGCGCCTTCAACTATCGCAACGTGTTCGACAGCGAGAGCAAACTGATGCGCGGCAGACTGAAGAACGGCAAGTTCCAGAGCCCGTTCTCACCGCTTAAGTGGGGCGATGCCTTCACCGAAGGCAACGCTTGGCACTACACATGGTCGGTATTCCACGACCCTGCGGGCCTTATCCAATTGATGGGTGGCAAACAGACGTTCAATCACATGCTCGACTCTGTATTCAACGTTCCGCCACTCTTCGACGACTCTTACTATGGCAGCGTTATACACGAGATACGCGAGATGCAGATTATGAACATGGGCAACTACGCCCACGGCAACCAGCCCATCCAGCACATGATTTATCTGTATGGCTATTCTGGTCAGCCCTGGAAGACACAGTACTGGATTCGCCAGACCATGCAGCGCATGTACAACGCCAACCCCGACGGCTATTGCGGCGATGAGGACAACGGTCAGACATCGGCATGGTATGTATTCTCGGCTATGGGCTTCTATCCTGTATGCCCAGGTTCGGGCGAATACGTGCTCGGTGCTCCTTATTTCGACGAGATGACACTGCATCTGGAGAATGGTCGCACGGTCAGCATCAAGGCCAATGGCAACACCGACGACAACTGCTACGTCAACACTCTCACACTCAACGGTCAGCCCTACTCCAAGAACTACATCAAGCGTTCTGACCTCATGCAGGGTGCACAGTTCGTCTACACCATGTCGCCTACTCCCAATTACAGCCGAGGCACTGCCGAGAGCGATGCTCCCTACTCGTTCTCGAAGACTAAGTAAATGGGACTGTCCGCAATTTGAACCCTCAACATTCAAAAGAAATTCTTTTGCACTTCATACGTTGCACGTTTGCACTTCAAATGTTGCACGTTTGCACTTCAAATATAGTCCTTTTGCACTTCAAAAGGACTACATTATTTTATGTAATACACTGGAATGAATAAGGCACAAAAAAAAGTGCGTTCAACTCGTATATGCAACTACGATTGAACGCACTTTATTTGTTTTATCTGAAAATAGAACAAGTCTATTTCGAAAGGTCTATATGTAAAATCTCGCTTTTCCTTACTTGCGAACCTTAGCGTAACGGCTCATGAACTTGTCTACGCGACCGGCTGTATCGACGAGCTTGCTCTTACCAGTATAGAACGGGTGAGATGTGCTTGAGATTTCGACTTTTACCACTGGGTAAGTTTCGCCTTCAAACTCTACTGTCTCTGTAGCCTTGCATGTAGACTTTGTAAGGAACATATCGCCGTTGGACATATCCTTGAATACGACGGGGCGATAGTTTTCTGGATGAATTCCCTTCTTCATTTTGTTTAAATTGTTATAGTGTTAAATAAATATTTCGCTTTTAAATGCTTAGCGGATGCAAAGTTACGACTTTTTTATGAGACCGACAAATTTTTGAAAACAAAAATTCCAAGCCACCTCATCGTTTGAAATGGCTTGGAATAGGAATGTATCAGCTAATGATATTTACTTCTTATAAAGGAAAGGCAATATAGCCTTAATCTCTTCGTATGCGCCAAAGCTTGTAAACTCTGTATCGTACTGTATGGTCTTACCCATTTCGTTGTTCTTGATACTAACAGTCTTATCGCTGTTGACAGTAATAGTCCAAATATGACCACTTGCAGGAAGTTCTGCAGAACGGCTAAAGCTATTATACGCTCCGTTCATAAAGTAGTAACCAGTAGCATCCTGAATAGTGTATCCACCATCAACTTTCTTGATAGTAAAGGCATTAGCGTCAGAAACCTTTACAGTTCCGTTGCTCTCTGTTACGCTTACAGGGTTCTTGAGGTAACCGTAATTGTATGTAGCAGCCAACGGAGAGGCAGCGAGGTAACCTGCATCTGTCTTTGCAACCAATACGTATGTACCATCAGTAATTTGATTAACAAGCGTATAGGTAGAAGTGGTTGATGTTTCTGGTTGATCAGGTTCTGTAGAACCACCGTCAACAACTCCACCATCAGCAGTAGTGAGAGAGAAATCGTCAACAAGGAGGTCCTTGCCAGGATTCTTTATAACAGCAATAACAAGAGCTACTGTTGTCTTTTCTGCGAGTGTGAACTCATGGCTGATTGCAGTCCACTCTGTATTTGTCAACTTGTCGTACTTCTTAGCATAGATATAATCGTTGCCTCCGCTAATCTTACCATCAACAACCTTAACATAGCCATAGTCTACAACCGCACCATCAGCAGTAGCAGCCTTTGTATAGAACGACATCTTGTATGTACCTGGCTTCAAAGTGAGTTCCTTGTATGCAAGACGCTGGTTCTTTGCACCACCTGCAACACATACAGAATACTTGCCGCTATGAGCATCTGTGCTCTGTGAAAGTTTGGCATTGCTTGCAGAAGAAGCCGACTTCCAATTGTTAGGAAGGCTATTTGTCCATGCCTCGAAATCGCCATTTGAAACGAGATTTGATCCAGCTGGTGTGTCAGGAGTATCGGGAGTGTCAGGCTTGCCTGGAGTAACCATTGGTGTGCCGTCGCCCTTAATTGTGAAGTTGTCAACCTCCCAACCACCAGAGTTTTCGTCTGTACTTGTGTACTTGAAACCAATGTAAACCTTATTGCCACAATATTCTGTAAGGTCGATATCACCAGACTCTACAAACGTCCAGCTTGTACCTGCCGGATAATTTGGAACAACGAGTTGTTTCCAAGTAGCTGCGCTAACATCGCCTGTGTAGTCGGTAGAAGCCCAAACTGTCATCATGTCCTTCATTGTGCTAACATCGCTAAGCTTGTTGATAGCATGTGAGAACGCAAGAACAGCTTTCTTGCTATCAGAGAGGTTAATAGCTGGAGAAACAGCCCAAGACTCTGATGCATGGCTTGCATTGCTTAAGAATGCAGAAGCATTGAGATAGCCATTATTATTGTAAGAAGCCACCTTCCAAACTCTTGTCAAACCGCCTGTGAGGTTTACATCTTTAAATTCAAATGCGGTTGTATTGTCGTCAAACGCTTCTGAATACAATGTAGGGATTTCGGTTGAACCACCGTTACCGCCGTTACCACCGCCTGGAATTTCATAAGCTGCAGGAACGTCCTCGCAGCTTGTGAATGTGAATGCTGTCATTGTTGCGACGAGCATTGAGAAAAATATCTTTTTCATATTCTTTTGTTTGTTTGCTTGTTATATAATATATAATAATGTAAGATAGCCTTACTTCTCTTCTGCCGGCTGATTCTTCTCTGGCTCGAGCACTTCGATGTCGGAGAGTGTGCGCAGCACGAGCTGCACTGTTGTGCCGTAAGACGATGTTGCGCTGGTCTTGTAAACGGTGAGGATACCGGTTACGTTGAGCTTGCCCTTCGGCAGTTTCTCGGCAGCGAACTTAGCGTAGCAGCTTGTACGGATGCCGATCTGCTTCTTCTGACCAGTGTAACCCTTGAAGTAGCGTGTCACGCCGTAGCCTGTAGTGGCACCTTCTGCCTCGGGAGCGAATGTAACCTTACCGTCGGCTGTGTCGAACTCCACACCCTTCAGTGTCACAATCTGTCCAGAGTACTTCTGTGCAACGGTCTCGTCGTTGAGTGTGCTGATTTCAGAAGTCTCGAACACGTGAGGTACCACGAGCGAAGCGTCGGGCTTGCCGAGAATCTTGAAGCGTGTCTGCCATTCTGCACGGCTGATGCGGCTCGGGTAAGTCTGGTTCTTCTTGAAGTCGGTGTACGGGATGCCCAGCTGTGGTTGTGTGCGATATACGCCATAGTAGAGTCCGCCGAGGTCAACGAGAATCTCCTGACCAACCTGCAGCTGACCGTTGATGCCACCCTGAGCAACGCTGATGATGATACCACCGGTAGCATCCTCGATCATAACCTGGCTATAGATATTGCCAGAGATGTCGTTGCCTGTGACGCGACCCTTGATCTGCACGCCGTCGGCGATGCGCACTGTGTCGTTCACTACATCCTTCAGTTGTGCACCGTACGTAGCCTTAAGGTCAGCAATAGAAACGACATTGGTCTCCTGAAGCTGGTTGTTGCCGAATGGTGCCACCTCGCCAGTAGGGTCGGTCCAGTCCTCATCCATACATGATGTAGCAGAAAGACCTATAACAAGCGCGAAGAGCGCGAGTTTCAGATATTTTATACTTTTCATCTTCTTTCTGTGATTTAGAATTTATAAGTAATGTTCAGCATACCGTTTGTACCTAAGGCGTAGAACTTGAACGGGTTCTTCTCGAATGAGTAGCCACGTACGTTCAGGCTCTGTGTGTAGCCGCTTCGGCTCTGCTCGTAACCACCTGTAACGATGTCGCGGTTGTTGAGGATGTTCTGAACCATGAGGTTGATTGAGAGCGATCCGTGCTTGAGGTATATACTGCGACCGATTGAGCCGTCGAGCATGAAGCCACCGTGACCCTTAGCCTGATCAAGTGCTCCTGGAACTATTTCGCCTGTCACGTCGTTGATAATCGGCTGACCGAGTGCCTTCATCACATCGTTACGGTTCTTCACGTTCTTGTGGAAACGGTAGTTAGGCGAGTACGACAGGTAGATGCGGTCGTAGTAGTTGCAGTTGAGGTCGATGAACCAACCTTTCTGATGATAGCTTACGCCGAGGCTGAGAGCGGTGAGCGGTGTGCCGCTGTCGCGCATACCCTTGTTGTGGATATAGTCGTAGTTGTCACCTGTCTGGGCGGTGCCGTACAGTGTGGCATCTGTCGACTTCATGTAGCAGAGCTTAGAGTTGTTCGTAATCTTAGCCTCGCTGATTGTACCGATGAGCTTAATGTCGAGGAAGCTTGCGAGCTTGAACTTAGCGCCGAGCTCTGCACCATAGTACGACTTGTTCATATCGGTCATAGACACATAGATGAACGAGTTGCTATCATCGTTATAGAAGTTCTGCCAGTCGGATACGTTAGTCATGCGGCTGTAGTAGCCCTTCACGTTGAGGTGCAGCCATGAGTTCTCGTACATATAGCCGAGCTCTGTGCTGAAGATGCGCTCGTTCTTGAGTCCCTGAACGAAGTCGTTGTTAATCTCTGGCGACATGAACGCTGCACGTGCTTCTGGTGCGCGGTGCTCATAGCCTACGCCGAGCGAGAGTACGTTGCCACGACCGAGTGTGAGGTTAGAACCGAACTTGAAGCCACCATCAACGAATTCTGCTCGCTTGCTCTTGCCGAACGAGTTGTCGGCAGCCAAACCGTTACGCATCTTGCCGTCGCGCTGGAAAGAGGTGTAGCCGAGCTTAGCAGCTACGGTATAGTTAGCCCAACCGAAGTTTTCTGTGTACGAGCTCCACACCTTGCCCTTGTTGATGAGCAGGTTGTAGTCGTAGCAGAAGCGGTCGCCTTCCTTAACGACTGCGTTAGGATGGTTGAGGTCGTACTGTGCTTCGGGCGAAGTAGCTGTGTACTTATCTGATATAAGATATGTATTGATGTTATGGAACTGGGTAGCACCGAGCAAGTCCTCCATTGTCTGGTAGTGCATTGCCTTGTTGGTAGCAGCAAGTACGCCTACGTTTACCTTCTTGTCCTTGTCAATCTGGTGATTGAATGTAGAGGCAAACGAGAGCATCAGGTTGTCGTTGTGCTTAGCCTGGATGTAGTACATAGCGTCGCCGCCCTGTGCTGCTGCGTTCTTGTTTGAGTAGTAGAGGCGATTCCAGTTGATCTGACGATTAGCCTTTGATGCACGCCAATAGTTGTATGATGTCAACCAATCCTCGTAAGCCTGCTCTGTGCGATATGTAGAGTTTTCGCTATTCCACACGTCGTAGTAGCTTGACGGCATATTCTTCCAGTAGTTAGGATGCGGATTGTCAGCATTGTTGTAGTTGAGCTTTGTGCTCTTGTACATAGAGTACTTGCCGAAGAACGATGTAGTGAGCTTCGAGTTCTCGTTGAAGTTCCAGTCCCATGTGAGGATTGCGCTCGGAGCGTAGTCATTCACCACGCGCGAGTTGCGCTTCTTACCGTTCTGATAGCCCCAATAAGGGTTGTAGTAGCGGTTGTTGGCGAGCCAATACATCTCGTCTGTACCTGCGCCCTGTGTAGAACGCTCGGTCGGGTTGCCCCATGTAGAGAGCGAGAGGCTGTGCTTACCCATCACCTTCTGCACGGCGAGGAAGTAAGAGAGCGAGTTGTAGAATGTGCCCTCTACGTAGCCGTTGCGTGCCCAACGATAGCTCACGCCACCAGTGAACGCCCAACCCTTCTCTGAGAGACCAGTGCTATAGGTGTACATGCCACGCAGGGTGTAGTTGCGGTTAGCACCACTGAGGGTCATACGATGACCTACAGGCATTGCCGACGGACGGAAGTTGTAGTTGTTAGAGCCGCCCATGCCCGACATGGTGAAGTTGTTGCCTTCAAACGGAAGGGCGAACTCCTGGTTGCGGGTCATGTTGTTCAGACCGCCTACCTGAGAGTAACGGAACTGTCCGCTCTCCATGTCGTTCAGCTGCAAGCCATTGAGATAAACCTCATTGTACTTCTGGTCGAAAGCACGATAGCGGAAACGTGCCGGTGAGAACAAAAAGCCCACCTGGCTGGCATAGATGTCGGTGTTGGAGTTGACGATTGTCACATTCTGTGTCATGTCATCGTCCTCACCGAGCTGTGCCTCAGTGAAAGTGAAGGCAGCCTCGCTTGCAGCTTCGCTATGATAACCGATCGAGTCGGTCTGTGTCTGAGCGAAAGCAGACGGAGCGCAGCACATTGCCAACACTGCTAATTTAAGCTTCTTTTGCATGTAATGTTTATAATTAAGTTTTAAATTTTCGTTTCTAAATCAACTACTACTTTTTTTATTTCATTCAATTAGGGTAGTTTAAGAAATAGATTGCAAAGTAACACATTTTTATTCAATTAATGAAACATTTCCATATTTAATTTTTATTAAGTATATGTTTCAATGCAGAACATGCCAACGGATTGGAAAACAATCGCAATTTCATGCAAAAAAAACACGAAATAGGGCACAATGATAACAAATTACTGTAACTTTGTAGGCGTGTATCACGTACACGCAGTGTGTAATGAATAAAAACAAAAAACAAATAACTCAAATGAAAAAAAATCTCTTTATCCTCGCCTTACTCCTATGCATGACATTGGGAGCATCGGCTCAGAAGAAATTCAATCTCTATGCCGTAGGTTTCTACAACCAGGAAAACCTCTTCGACACTTGCCACGATGAGGGCAAGCGCGACTACGACTTCCTGCCTAACGGCGCATACAAATGGAACGGACTGAAATATAGCCACAAACTACGCAATATGTCGCAGGCATTAGCCGACCTTGGCACGGACAAGCTGCCGGGCATCGGATGCGCCCTCATCGGACTCTCGGAGGTGGAGAACTCGAAGGCACTCGACGACCTCACAGCACAGCCGGCTCTGAAGCAGCGCGGATATAAATATGTACATGTAGAGGGTCCAGACCGCCGCGGCATCGACTGCGCACTGCTCTACAACCCTCGCTTCTTCACCGTGAAGGATGTGCGCCTCGTGCCATACGTTCCCGAGGAGAAGAAGGACTCTAACTACGTGACACGTGGCTACCTCACCGTTAGCGGCACGCTCGCCGGCGAACACGTGGCTGTAATCGTGTGCCACTGGCCG
>OIYR01000820.1_pt1 | contig 16788 bp, 16 predicted proteins | sample 1588221 | NCBI WGS metagenome assembly OIYR01 (sample SAMN03283292) | human gut metagenome | biome: human-associated habitat; material: feces | host: Homo sapiens | place: Peru | collected 2012 | reverse complement strand
CTACAATACCGTCAAGGATCAATCCCTGAAGCCAGTCTGCACAGTTCAAAGATACCAGAAGACTTTCAATTGCCGGAGGAATGATATCTCCGAACAATACATCGTTGGTCCAGTCTGTCAGAAAACCACCTACGGTTGTGACAGATACATAGTATACAACAAACATAACTGCTGCAAAGATCGGAAGGGCTGCCCATCTGTTGGTTACCACACGGTCGATCTTATCAGAAGTTGTCATAGTTCTTGCTTTGTTCTTTGCAACACAATCTTTAATAATAGAAGAAATGTAAACATATCTCTCATTTGTAATAATACTCTCAGTATCATCATCAAATGCTTTCTCAAGTTCTGCCAGTGTATTCATAAGTGCTTCTGATACATACTGTCCACCGAACTGTCCATAATATTTGCTTTCTGCCATTTTTTCTTTACCTCTTTTTCTTAATATTTTGCGTTCTGAATAAATGTTTTTACCTTATTCTCATCTTTTCCTTTAACAGATATATCATCATACTCAACACCTGAACTTATATCCACAACATCCGGCCTGACAGCCTCTATTGCAGTTCTGACATTATCAGGTGTAAGCCCTCCTGCAAGGAATAACTTTTTATTACCACAATCCACTTTTTTCAGACTGTTCCAGTCAAATGTTTTACCACTTCCCGGAACTCCTGCATCAAAAAGCAGACCTTTAACTTTATATAAGCTTCGCCATCGCTTAGTCTCCAGATATATATCTTCCTCATACTGATTATTTATATTAACAGCCCTTATAATATCAATATTGCATCTGTCATACACATCATCACTTAATTCACCATGAATCTGTATATAATCAAATCCTGCATTCTGAATTGCTTCCAGCTGTGATACATCAGGCGATACAACAACTGCAACCATTTTAATGTCCGATTTTTTCAATTGTGCAACAAGCATTTCTGCCAGAGTAATGTCAATATTGCGTCTGCTTTTTGGATAATATAGTACCATACCTGCATAATCTGCACCATATTTTTCTATAATGTGTACATCATCCATACTTGTAAGTCCGCATATCTTAACCTGTACTAAAGAATCATTTTCTTTCAGCATTATATACCTCTTTAAACTCTGATATTAATTCTTCCGGCTCCGGTGCTTCCATAAGCACTGTTCCTATAAGAAGTGCATCTGCTCCACTCTTTGCCAGCACCTTAATATCGTCTGTATCCGCAACACCGCTTTCTGATACAAGCAGTTTTCCAGCTTTTCTCATCTCTGGTGTAACCATATCTGCAAGTTTTTTCGTAGTATCAAGGTCAACCTCAAATGTCTTAAGATTACGGTTGTTAATTCCTATAATCTTCACATCAAGATTCAGCATTCTCTGCATTTCCTCTTCGTTATGAACCTCGCATAAAACATCGAGTCCAAGACTGTAAGCAAGGTCATATAACTTCTTAAACTGTTCATCATCAAGAATAGCTGCTATAAGAAGAATTGCATCCGCTCCTATAACCTTTGCTTCATACACCTGATACGGATCAATTATGAAGTCTTTTCTGATAATCGGAAGATCTGTCATCTGTCTTATCTGCTTAAGATATTCTGTACTTCCCTTAAAATGGTCTTCCTCTGTAAGGCATGAAATAGCATCTGCGCTTTCTCCATACTGTTTTATCCTTTCTTCCAGAGTAATCTTATTGTTCATATTACCATGACTTGGTGATGCTTTCTTGAACTCACTTATAATTGAAAGACCGTCCTTTGCAAGTGCATCATAGAAGCTGTGTGACACTCTCTGGTTCTCAATTGCAAGTCTTGTCATCTCTTCTTCGCTGATTCTTTTCTTGTGTTCTGGAAGTCTTTTTAACTTATCCTCTACAATAACATCTAATATCATTAAATCACCCCATTAACGAAATTCTCAATCATTCTCTTGCCATGCTCTGTATATATTGACTCCGGATGGAACTGTAATCCGACCACTGGATAATCTTTATGTCTTACCGCCATAATCTCTCCATCATCAGTCTTTGCAATAACCTTTAAGCAGTCTGGCATAGTCTCTTCAATTATAGCGAGCGAGTGATATCTTGCAACCTTTACAGGTGAATCAAGTCCGGTAAATATTCCTGTACCCTCATGGTATATTTCAGACTGTTTACCATGCATGATACATTTTGCATAAGAAACAGTCGCGCCAAATGCTTCTCCTATGCACTGATGTCCTAAGCATATGCCAAGTATCGGCTTCTTTCCTGTAAAATGTTTTATTACATCAACACATATTCCAGCCTCTTTAGGGCTCTTAGGACCAGGAGATACAACTATTGATTCAGGATTAAGTTCCTCTATCTCCTCAATTGTTATCTTATCGTTTCTTACAACCTTGATATCACTGTTAAATATTCCAATAAACTGATACAGGTTATATGTAAATGAGTCATAATTATCAATCAGCAGAATCATAAATGTTCCTCCTTAACAAGTGTCTTTGCAAGTGCCATTACTTTATTGCAGCACTCCTGATATTCCATCTCAGGCTTTGAATCAGCAACAATTCCTGCACCTGCCTGAAGATATACCTTATCGCCTTTCTTAATCATAGTCCTGATTGTAATGCAGAAGTTCATATTACCGCCAAAATCAAGGTATCCTGTAGCTCCTCCATACAGACCTCTTCTTACTGTCTCAAGCTCATCTATGATTTCCATTGCTCTTATCTTAGGTGCGCCGCTTAATGTGCCCGCTGGAAGAAATGATGATACGAGGTCAAGTGGATGATATTCTCCATTCTTTCTTCCCTCAACAAGTGAAACAATATGCATAACATGTGAATATCTCTGGATATTCATGAACTGGTCAACCTTGACTGTTCCTATCTCACTTATCTTTCCCATATCGTTACGTGCAAGGTCAACTAACATTACATGCTCTGCTCTCTCCTTCTCATCTGCAAGAAGTTCTTCCTCTAAAGCAATATCCTGTTCCTTTGTTGCTCCTCTTTTTCTTGTGCCCGCTATAGGACATGTATATACTTTATTGTCTGACTGCTTTACAATCATTTCCGGTGAACTTCCGATTATCTCAAAATCACCGAAATTAAAATAATACATATATGGTGAAGGATTAAGTTCTCTTAATTTTTCATAGAGATTAAAACCGCTCTGTCCCGTCTTTATTGTCCATCTCTGTGAAAGAACAGTCTGGAATATATGACCTTCTTTTATGTAATTCTTAATCTTATTAACCTTCTCACCATATTCTTCAAGAGTGTCCGATTTTTTCAATATTACGCCATCAAGTGACATATCAGGCTTATCATTCTTAAACTTATCAACGCCCTCTCTTGCAGTCTTTATAAGCTCCTCCGCTTCCTTTAAAGCCTTAATCCTGCCTTCCTCTGAATCCTCTCCAAGCACAACTGCTGTGAATGTTTCTGCTGTATGATTGATAGCAATGAACTTGTCTGCAAGCATAAGCTGTATTGTCTCAATTCCTATCTCATCAGGATTATCATCAGGAAGGACTTCTGTGTATCTTATATAATCATATCCAAGGCTCCCAACAAGACCTCCGAGGAAATCAAGTTCTCCTGGCTCCTTTACTATCTCGAATTCATCAAAATACTCTTTAAGTCTTATAAGAGGATTGCCCTCTCTTACCTCTCTGCTGCCATCTTTTCTTGTAATAACAAGGCTGTCCTTATCTGACTGGATTATCTCATTTGGTTCAACTCCCATAAAAGTATACTGTCCGCTTTCCTTGTCAGTTCCTTCAAGAAGAAATCCCTTCTTTTCAATTCCAAGTCCTTTGTAAAGTTCAATAGCTTTCTCATTAACAATACTTACTGTCTTCTTATAAGCTCTTAATCTTCGTTTCATAGTTCCTCCCTGTCCTTCGTTGTTCATTACTGGCGCCTTCTGCTTACATGCTTTTTTGTAAGCCAGGTCTTTCCGTGCCTTCGGCACTCCCAATCCCTGGTAATTCACAACTCACGGACTTCGTCCTTCGTTGTTCATTACTGGCGCTCGTCATATGAACAAGAATTAAAGCAAGCTTTATTCTTGTTCGCATGACTCGCTGCTTACAAAAAAAGTCCCTGACAGGAACCTGTATATTGCAGATTCCTGTCAGGGACGAATTACCGTGGTGCCACCCTTATTTATGAACATACTTGTAATATTAATAAAAAAGGTGGCACTCCTTACCGGATATGCCACCTGTATGCTCAACTCATTATCAGATACAATTAATATATCCTTCCCCTGTAACGCGAGGCCACGTCGTAAACTACTGCTAATTCATCTACGCATCTCACAAACCCATTCCTTACGGCTCTCCATGCTGACATTCCACCACCGCCAGCTCTCTGTGATGTACCTTCCGAAAGTACTCTTTTGATCATCGACTTTAAATATTTAACTGTCACCTATAATAGCACTATGTTTATTAGGTGTCAAGCAGAAAAGCTTAAAATTTCCTGATATTAACAATTGTCTGAACCAGATATACTATGTATAAAACAGCTGCTACAAAAATAAGAACCGTTGTTGCATTTGTAAGTACCAGTATAATCACATTCACAGTAAGAAGAATAACTACTCCTAAAAGTGTTTTTCCGATTGTTCTTTTAAATACTTTAACGCTTACAATATATACCATAACAACGATTATCAGAATAATCAAACTCAGAATCGAAAGTGTTCTCCAAAAAGCATCAAACTCTTCCTGTGTGGTCTGCTGAATCCTTGCAATTCCACTCTGAATAAAAAACATATATAGGTTTATTACCAGCAAAATTAATGTTACTATTTCTAACAACACATTCTTTATAACTTTCATTTCTATAATACCTCCATTATATCAAAAATATATTTCAATTTTAATTAACACTTACATAAGCCAATACAATGCTAATACTATCAAGTAGAAAATAACAAATACAAAAAATACAATACTCAGAACTAAATATATAGTTGGCTCGTTCCCCATCACTGCATTCTTGGGATTATTTTTATTAACATATATTGTATAAACAGCCCCCCTTGTATGAAGCGGTGAAAATATATTCATACTTACCCAACCAACATAATTATACCCTTTATCGTCACGGATAAGGAACTCAGAAAAGTAATGATTGCTATTACCATATGCGATGCCTTCAGTTTTATAAAATTGAGTTTTTATGTATATAAATCTAGCCCAAAAAATCATATCCAGCATAATATAAACAATTACATATTCTCCATGCATTATTGCATCCCCCTTAATGAATCACATCTAATATAAATAATTGTTTTCATTTCCTACACCACATATTTCATGTTATTCGACAGAGTTAAATGCAATGTGTTCGCATGCTTTCTAATATATTTAATGCTGTTATTTGTATTTTCTCTAACTTCCTCAGAGTTGTTAAATAAATTCTTCAATTTTTCTTTCCCCCTATGGTATTTTTGAAGCCTGAATTTAAAACAAAAAAGGCTGCACTAAGAAATTTTTAAAAGATTTCTTAATGCAACCGAACTATCATAGTATTAGAGACTTATGCTTATGTGAATCTCTCAACTGAAAATAGTGTTTTTCAGCTTTATACCTCTAGACTTCTGGTTTTGCGTCCTTATATTTCTATAAGTTTGCCATATTTACTTTTTTAGTATATATTAATTTATATCACCTGTAAACTGCTATTATTGAGATTGATTTGTATCTCTACTGAATTTTATCTTATTTCTTGCTAAAAGCCTACTCACTCACTTGAATTTCTATCTTGCGTAGGTCTTTTCTCTACCCTCTACCTGTCCTCGCACAGCTTTCCGGCTTAAAAGACCTACTCAGACGCCTAAATTTCCTGCTTGCGTAGGTCTTTTCCAACCTTCACATATCCTGACACAGTTCTCAGCCTATCCCAGCCCAGCTCTCCACATATCATAACACAGCTTTAAGCCCCAAAGTACTCTCCAGCTTAAAACCCATCCTACAATATCTCTGCAAGCTCTGCAAAGCTCTCTATCTTAGCAACATAGCTGTCTTTGGATACGTCTCCAAATCCATATTCAGCATATATAAAATCTATACCCGCATCTTTGGCAGACTTTGCATCACCTGCTGTATCACCGACATACACAGGGTTCTTTAAGTTGTTTCTTTCTATAAGTATCTTATTAGATTCTCCCTTTGATAAAAATGTCCTTCCCCAGCATTCAGTATCTTTGAAGAAATCGGACATCAGATGTGCCGTAAGGAAACTTTCTATATAACCATCCTGACAGTTACTCACAATGTACAATGGATATTTCTTGCTTAGTGTATAAAGAGTTTCTGCAAGCTGTGGATAAAGAATTCCGCCTTTTTCTGCAAGATATCCGTTCTCAAATGTACACAGTTCATCCATAAGTGCATTTCTTACTGACTCAGCTTCATCAGGAAACAGCTTTGCAGCTATGTCGTACATCGGAAGTCCCATACAGTCATTAAGGTCAGCTTCCACTATTGGTGCTCTGTGAATCTCTTCATGACGGGAAAGTATTATATTCCACGCCTCACATATTGGTTTTCTTGTATCCCACATAGTACCATCAAGGTCAAATATTATTCCATCATAAGATTTATTAAGCATTGTCAGCCTCCAGATCTTTATCTAATTCATCAAGCAATGTCTTTAACTGTGCTTCCTGTGTTATATCATAAACAATTGAAAAGCAGTCTCTTGCCAGACGGTAATCTTTATCATTCATCATAAGTTCACCGACTCTGTATATAATTCCTATTGTCTTAGAGTCAGGTCCTGGTTCCACCTCATTCTTATCAAGTATTTCCTGCATCTGTTTAACAGAATATTCCGGTGTCTTGTCATTTAATGCCTGCTCAAGATACTTAAGTTCATTATCAGCATTATCTGTCTTATAATATATATTACTGTATGTGTAGCACACTCTTGCCGCCTCAGTATTATACTTTGCCACAAAGTAAAATCCCATATTTCTGTAGTACCTTGCCATCGTTGCACGGCTACAGCAGAATTTGTATGCCTGCTTTGTAACATCAAGATATCTCGACAACATATTAAGGTTCTTATAACATTCTGCAAGACCAAGATATGAATCAAGGTCAACAGGATTCCAGCATATAGCCTTCTTAAATGCATCCTCTGCCCTGCGGTACTTGGAAAGTTTAAGGCACAGACTGCCATAAGTCCTGTAGTATTCTCCAACCGGCAGCTCTGTACACAGCACATCCGTTTCTGGTTCGAAATAACATGCGTACACATAATATTCCATAACATGATTAAGGCTTATATATATAGGTCTTTTATCCATGTCCGATTTTTTCACAAATGTATCATCCATAGCTCCGGCTTTACGCTCGTCCGTACACTCTTCTATTCTTTCAAGTATTGCAGATAATATATCTGCCGCTTTGTCATAATCACCTGAATTAAATATCTTCTCGTAATCTGCAAATCTGTCTTTGACATCTGCAAGCTTCTTTATATCCATTACTTCTCCTTTTTAGCAGGAATTTCATATGTTCCCGTGAGTATTGCAACGCTCCGTGGCTCAACACATACACTTCTGTTATTATCTTCAATCACAGCACCTGATACATTAGAACTCATATCAACCTTCCACATACCATTAATCTTAGGAAGTGCAAAGCTGTGAGTTTCCCAGTGCATATTATATGCAGCATATATCAGACTGTGGTCTTCTTCATCCCCATATACACATGAATACATAATTCCTAAATGTCTGTCATATGTATTCATCTGTGCATACCACGCATTAGTTCCATGATATGATATATCAGGGTAGCCACATGATACCCTGTCACTTAAAGTAAGCGACTGTGGCATATGAAGTATCTTATTATTCTGTCTGAATTGTATAAGAGCCTTTGTCCATTCAAGAATTTCTTTTCCCTCTTTAGTTTCCTTCCAGTTAACCCATGAAAGTTCACTGTCAACACAATACGGATTATTGTTACCGTTCTGTGAATTGCCAAACTCGTCTCCGGCAAGTATAAGCGGAGTGCCTGCCGACAAGAAAACAAAAGCCAGTGCATTTTTAATCTGACGCATTCTTAGTTCTTTAATCTTTCTCTTTCTTGTAGCGCCTTCTTCGCCACAGTTCCAGCTAAAATTAAAATCCTCGCCATCCCTGTTATTCTCACCATTAAGCTCATTATGCTTTCTGTCATAGCTTACAAGGTCATTAAGAGTAAATCCATTATTGTTGGCAATATAATTAATACTTGCACTGTTTGCCTCATTCTTTCTTGATATAGCTGCAAATTCTCCAAGCATATTCTCGTCACCCTTTAACAGGCGGCGCACAATATTCTGGAAATCATTATTATAATTAGCCATATGCTTCTTCGTTCCGGTTTTGCCATTCCAGTATACAGTTATAATCTTGGTATCCGCTAAAAGTGCGTCCTGTGAAAGTGCCTTAAGTGCTGACTCATCACAGTACACATGAACTCCGTCAATGTGATATTCTGTAACCCAGTATCTTACGCACTGCAGAATGAATCCTGTACTTTCATCTGTAAAAAACATCTCCATAACAACTTCTATTCCATTCTTATGGAGAGCCTTAACCATATCCTTAAATTCTACAGTATAATCTCTGTATATCCCCTGATGTCTTGATGCTGTTGCTGAGTATGATGCCTTAGGTGCGAAATAAAATCCTCCGACATATCCCCAGTAATTAATCTTTCGTGTATTCTTATCCACGCCGTAATGTGTTCCTGCTCCATATTTTGACATTATCGTATCAGTCAGCTGTGGAAAACGGCCTATTTCATCAAATTCATATGCAGGCTGTAACTCAATAGTTGTGATTCCAAGTTCCTTAAGATATGGAATCTTGTTAATTATTCCTGAAAATGTTCCTTTATCTTTAACCTTAGAGGTTCTGCTTTTAGTAAATCCTCTTACGTTCATTTTGTAGAATATACAGTCGCTGTAATCATAATTAAGTGGTCTGTCATCTTCCCAGTCATAGTCTGCAACATCAATTGCAGCAAGAAACTTATCATTCTCATCTGCCTGTCCAAATCTTCCACAATCTGTAACAGCCTTGGCATATGGATCAAGATACATCTGTCCATCAATTTCATAGCAGTAGAAACTTTTGTCCAGCTTCTTACCAGATACATAAACTGAAAATATGTTGCCACATTTCATCGATGAATCAAGTTCTATACGTTCTTTAAGCTTCATATGAGCATCAAAAATAAGCAAAGCTGCACTGTCACATTCTGCCTCATATGTAAAATTATATCCATCCTTATATCTGCTGCATCCCATCAGCATTGGATTACCTTTATTAATAAGCATATTCCACTCTCCACTCTATTTCTTATACAAGCCCTTCATGGTATTCTTATCCAGCTTATAGAATCTCATTATAAATATTGTCACAATCCAACCAATTATCGGAATTATACAATAGAAAAATATTGTCAAAGACTTAAGCTGTGGTGTCAGTGGGTCCTCCACCTGCGGAAAAACTTTAGAATACCCTGCTATCGCAAGTGCTATTCCTACAAATCCTGTTCCAAGTGCTGAAAATGATTTGTCAATGAAAGAAAACAGTGCACCCATTATTCCAGGCACAAAATGTCCGCTCAGTGTATATTCATAATCAGTACAGTCTGCAATCATAGGAACAACTATATTATTAGATATTGATTTCACTCCATTAAGCAGCGTAAATACAAGCAGGAATGCAACCGTTATATAATTAATATGCTTTAATGATACTTTGGTAAGATCAGTAAATATCATCATGAGCATAAGTATCGTCTGAAAAATAATTGCAAGATATGTTGACCTTACAAGTGTCTTCTTCTGTCCGCATCGCTTGGCATGTTCAATTCCAAGATATATTATTCCTAAGTTGGGAATACCTACAATTATTCCAATTATACCAGCAAGCGGATAATTCTGCATCAGAATTCCATAAAGCATTACAAGAACTGTTGAATTGCCATATACCATCTGTGCGAATTTGTTAGATGCTGCTGCTATAACAAGCATTCTGATTGGCTTATTATGTTTAATTATAGCCACATAATCCCTGAAATGTATCTGCTGCTTCTTATCCTCATCAAGCTTGAAGTACTTTACATTATCCTTACTCCATATTCCTACTACCGCAAGTACAGAACATATCCCGGCAACGATTACAACAGTAATAACAAATTCTGAAAAAAGTGCCTGTGACTGGAATGTCTTGTATTTTTCAATAAGATACACAGAAACATAAAAAGCAACCAGACCATGCGCGAACATTATAAATGTTGAGTCAAAAAATGTTATCATAGGTCTCTGCTTCATGTCGTTAGTAATTACCGACTGTCCAGACTTTACTACTGCCGTCTGAAATGTATATCCTATTATATATACTGAATACACAATTATAAAATAAAATGGTCTTAAAATAACCGGAACAAGGCTTGTAGTAAAGAACAGCACAAGGCTGCTTACCGCCATAAGCACATAGCCTATAACTATGTAAGGTCTGAATTTGCCGTACTTTCCGTTAGTTTTATCTATAAAATATCCTATCACAGGGTCTGTTATACCATCGAATATTCTCATACCCGTAAGAATAACCGAGATAAGCACAACTGAAAGACCTGCTATTCCGTTAGCATAATATGAGACATATCCCATCATAGCAAGAAACAGGTTCGTTGATGTATTATTAAGAGAAAACAACCCAATCTGCCATATTCTGGCGCTGTTTTGCTCTATATGTCCATGCTTATTCTCCATATATTAATCCTGCCAATACATTTGTAATAATCTCTGTTACGATTATATAATCATATGCCCTCATAGTCAAATTCAGGTATGAAGCTTTCCTCTGCAACATCACCTTCCTGAATAAATCCATTATTAATCCCACAGTCTATTGCATAATCTACCACAGAATTATATTCTTTTCTTGTCACTTTACGCGACAGGAGTGGATGTTTTTTTAGTCTCTCAAATGGCGTATACTGGCTCATTATGCTTATGTATATTTCATCACCATATGTATCAAGAAGATACTTTATAACTGCCTTGGAATCTTTAGTTGTTCCCGGAAGTACAAGATGTCTTACAATTACACCTTTTTTCATAATCCCGGCTTCAACTCTTCCGCTCTTCACGAGTTCATCATCTTCTGTAAAGAATTCCGGCTTTCCGGTCTGTCTGACCATCTCATGTATTGCAGCTTTAGCCACATCAGCATAATCCGGTGCTTTCGAGTACTCAGATGATAATCTGCTGTCAATATATTTCATGTCTGGAAGATATACATTCACTAATCCGTCGAGCATCTTAACTGTGCTTACATTCTCATAAGCACTTGAATTATATACAACAGGTATCACAAGTCCTTTATTCTTAGCCTTAATAAGTGCTTCTGCAACCTGTGGTACAAAATGTGTTGCTGTAACAAGGTTGATATTATTGGCACATTTGTCCTGAAGTTCAAGAAAAATGTCAGAAAGTCTGTCAACTGTTATCTTCTTCCCAGCCTGTGCTGAAGCAATCTCAGAATTCTGACAGAATATGCACCTTAATGTACACCCTGAAAAAAACACTGCCCCACTTCCGTGTTCACCTGATATGCATGGTTCTTCCCACATATGTAGTGCGGCTCTTGCCGCATATATATCATTAGTCATTCCACAAAAGCCTTTGTTAACACTCCTGTCAACATTGCAGGCTCTTGGGCATATATTACATTTCATACTTACCCCTTAATTCTCATTAATCATGGAATCCAGCTTTGCAAGTGCATCGCTGATTCCTCCTACTTCACATATTAAACCTTCTTCAACAGCCTGTCTACCCACCAGCACTGTTCCTAAGTCTTTAGAAAGCTGTGTTGTGTCAACCATCATTTCCTCTACTCTTGCTTTACTTACGTTGCTGTGAGCCGCAATAAAAGAAGTTATCCTGTCAGATATCCGTTCAAAATAATCATATGTCTGCTGCACTCCGATAAGTGTTCCGTTCATCCTCACAGGATGTATTATCATGGTAGCTGTAGGCACAATAAATGAATAATCTGTACTCACAGCAAGCGGCACACCTATACTATGTGAATCGCCTATGATTAATGAAACTGTCGGCTTTTTCATTGAGGCAATCATCTCAGCCAGTGCCAGTCCCGCACTGACATCCCCACCAACTGTATTCATAATAAAAAGTACACCTTTAATATCTTTATCCATCTCAATCTCCGCCAGCTTAGGCAGCATATGTTCATACTTGGTTGCTTTGCTTGTTGCAGGAAGATTATCGTGTCCTTCTATCTCTCCAATAATTGTTATCACCTGAAGAGCATTTTTCGTAACAGCACCATCTTTATAGTCATCTGCGGTATTCCCGTTGTTGGATTTCTCGTTGTCTGATATCTCATTGTCTGGTTTCTTGTTGTCCGATTCATCATTACATATTGTGTTCATGGCTGCCTCCTTCTTTATTGCTAGTTATCTGTTCTTAATCTATAATTGTCCGTATAGAGAATTATTATTCATCATGTCAGGCTTATATATCCGTGAAATAACGACTTTACAAAAAAAGAATTAATATATATAATAATTGTTGTTCGTCGCCACAATATCGGCAGACAAACATGCCACCTTGGCTCAGTCGGTAGAGCGTTTCACTCGTAATGAAAAGGTCGCCGGTTCGATTCCGGCAGGTGGCTTTGTAACTAATGGACTTTATGAATGCTGTTATGCATCATAAAGTCCATTTTTGCACGCATACATTCCTATTTTGGACTTCATCCATGCCTCACTCCACTTCAACGTCCAATCCGCCACGCGTTGACCTTCCTTTTGGACTTTCTCCTGTCTTTCCTCCACCTCAACGTCCAATCCATCACTCTTTGACTTCCTTTTTGGACTTCATCCGTGCCTTACTCCACTTCAACGTCCAATCTGCCACGCTTCAGTTTCACGCTACACTGTGCATCACCTTCCCTCCGCACTCTCCATCATCTTTCGAATATTCTATATTAGAATATTCAATGAAAGGGGCTATGTGAATGAAGAAAATCATCAGACTATATGTTGCAATTATTGCTTCTTTATGCCTGTTCATGTCATTTCCGGCAGATATATATGCTGTGGTAATAGATGTGAGCAGTTACAACGGTTTTATTCAGTGGGATAATATGAAAAACTATATTGAAGGCGCAATTATCCGTATCGGATATGGCAGCGATATCCAGTCACAGGACGACACTGCTGCCATCAGAAATATGGATGAATGTGAACGGCTTGGAATTCCTTACGGCGTCTATCTGTACAGTTATGCTTTGGATTATTATGACGCAGCAAGCGAAACTGCCCACGCCTTAAGACTTCTTCAAGGCAGAACGCCTCAGCTTGGTGTGTGGTTTGATATGGAAGATGCTGACGGATATAAAGCAAGAAATAGTCTTGATGTCTACTCCGAAGGAGAACTGCTATCTGATTTCTGCGAAATGTTTGTTAATGCCATGCGTGTCAGCGGATATAAAACCGGTGTCTATGCCAATTACAACTATTTTACCAATGTGCTTGACCTTGACAGACTGAAATCAATCCCAGAGATGAATATCTGGCTTGCGCACTGGGGAATTGATTCTCCAAGCCTTGACTGTACCATGTGGCAGTTTGGTGCAGTAGAAATTGAAGATGAAGAATATGACGGCAATATATATTACTCAGATTATTCTGTAAAAAATGATGACAATACTGGTGAAACTATCCGTACCGATGATAGTTCATCCAATAGTATAAATGTTTACTATCAGACAAAGCTTGCAGTGGGTCGCTGGCTTCCTGTTGTTAAGAATAATGAAGATTATGCCGGAATACGTGGTCAGAATATCACTGGTCTTGCTGTCACAACAGATACCGGCTATATAATATACAGAGTCCATGTGGGCAGTGGCTGGCTGGATTTCATAGACAGCCGCAACACTGATATTAACGATTATTATAACGGATATGCAGGCAATGACACACCTATTGATGCCGTTGAGATATATTATTACACACCTAATAATATTATCAAATCATCCGGATACCATTACGCATTCTACAGGGTAAGTCCTGTGAACAGTAACTTCTATAGTTATCAGAAAGATAATAATAATGATAGCGGAATGGATGGCTATGCTGGCATTTTGGGACATTTCATAGACAGATTACAGATTGATATAAGATAATATATTCAATAATAAAACTGCCGGAAAGAAACACCTTCATCCGGCAGTTAATATTCTGAAAAATAAGCACTATTTAATTCCTGCTTCTTTTAAGAACCTTTCCTTAATCTCCTGTTCAAGCCTTACAATATCAGCATCCCCAACTTTAGGTCTGGTTTCTTTTCCATATGGTACATAACCACCCGCCATATTATCATGACCTCCGCCCGTACCTATTCCTCTAAGAGCATTGACTGCCAGAACTCCTGACAGATACTTTCCACCACTTCTTATTGACAGTTTAATTCCATCCTTCTTAGGAGAATATACAATTGACAGATTAATTCCATCAAGCGTGAGTGTAAAATCACATATAGCAGCTATAAGTGATTCTTTACATTCATATCCGGCACATGCAAAGCATACATCTTCCTTTATATCAATAGTACTCAGTGCATCTTTATATGCCTTAATATCATCAAAATGCAGTACACTGCTGTCAAGGTCTGCAAGAATTGTCCTGTCAGTGTTCATAAACAACTTATAAAACATATCCAGATCAAGCTGTGAAACGCCTCTGCGCATATCAGCTGTGTCCATCTTAATCCCGTACAATAAAGCTGTTGCAACATTCTTTGACATCTCAATATTATTATCAAAATAATATGACGCAATAATCGAAGCGCATGCACCAACCTCTGGTCTTATATCTGAGAATCTATAATCAACATGTTCAAATCCAGGATGATGATCTATGCATATAATCTCATGACCATTCATATCTATAATGTTGGAATTGCCTTTCTGGGCATCAACAAGAATTATCTCATCTTCTTTGCTGAATTTATCTGCACTCATATATTCTTTAACTGCAATATCAAGCAGTCTTACCATCTTAGCCGTTACTGTTTTATCAATACTTCCCTTATAACAAATCTCTGCGTCTACCCCTTTTGCTTTAAGCAGTTCTGACAATCCATATGCACATGCAATTGCATCAGGATCCGGGAAATTATGTGTCTGTATAAACACTCTTTTTGTGCTTATATTAGCTATTATCTCCTCTAAGCAGTTCATAATGTACCCCTCATATGACCTTAGTGTTCTTATTATATTCTTTATATGCGTCTAATTCAATCTTCATAATCACTTTTTTCAATAATTTTCATAAATTATATTAACCATAGTATGGGAGCAATCTATTGGAATCAATTCTATCTCTGGATCACATATATTATTCTTATCACGATAAAAATGGAGAGACTCCGGTAATCAATGATCTTTCTTTTGAAATAGAACCCGGAAGTTTCACCTCGATTGTCGGTCCATCCGGTTGTGGTAAATCCACACTGCTCTCTCTTCTATGCGATCTTATAAAGCCTGAAGCTGGAACAATATATATAAGACCGCCAGAGAACAATACGGACTCCCGGATGGGATATATGCTGCAGAAGGATAATCTGTTTGAATGGCGCAGTATCTATAAAAATGTTATGTTAGGTCTTGAAATAAATAACAAAAAAACGCCTGAAAACATTGCATATGTTAATCATCTCTTAGAGCAATACGACCTTGCAGAATTCAAATCAGCGAGGCCATCCCAGCTATCCGGAGGTATGAGACAGCGTGCAGCACTTATCCGCACACTTGCTCTGAAACCGGATATTTTACTTTTAGACGAACCATTTTCTGCCCTTGATTATCAGACAAGACTCGAAGTAAGGGAAGATATATGTAATATATTAAGGAGTGAGAAGAAAACCGTAATACTGGTAACACACGATATATCCGAAGCAATTGCAATGACCGACCGTGTATTAATACTCACGAGCCGTCCGGCAAAGCTTTTGAAAACTATCAATATAGAATCAAGAGATACTCTTTCTTCCCAGAAATATTTTAATGAAATAAGGGAGGTGTTAAAATGAATATTAGTCCTTTACAGAAAAAATTCATAATAAAGCAACGTTTGTATACCATATCAGTAACACTCTCCCGCCTGATATTATTCTTAGGATTCATCGGTCTGTGGGAATTCTCTGCTGACAAAGGTATTATCAATGCATTTATATTCAGTTCGCCTGTACGGTTATACCAGACATTTATGGACCTTGCCAGAGACGGAGTGATATTCATGCATATATGGGTAACTCTCTACGAAACCATAGTCGCATTTGCAATAATTACAGTTGTCGGCATTATATTTGCAATACTGTTATGGTGCTTCAAAGGACTGTCTGACTGTCTTGAACCTTTTATGGTGGTATTAAACAGTCTTCCTAAGTCAGCTCTTGCGCCAATGCTCATTGTATGGCTTGGCACTAATACCAAGGCAATTATTATAACAGCTGTATCCGTAGCCATATTCGGCATGATAATTAATCTGTACACAGGTTTTCTTGGAATTGACAAAGAAAAAATAACTCTGATACGGACTCTTGGTGGTAACAAATGGCATATTCTGTGTAAGCTTATCATCCCCGGCTCCAAGAAAATCATTATAAGTAACATGAAGGTAAATATAGGTCTGTGTCTTGTAGGTGTAATTATAGGCGAATTCCTAGCTGCTAAAAAAGGACTTGGATAC
>OIYR01000819.1_pt1 | contig 16791 bp, 15 predicted proteins | sample 1588221 | NCBI WGS metagenome assembly OIYR01 (sample SAMN03283292) | human gut metagenome | biome: human-associated habitat; material: feces | host: Homo sapiens | place: Peru | collected 2012 | reverse complement strand
AAAAAAAAAAAAAAAAAAGCGTCATATCGACGCAACATGTTATTTTAATCAACTAAATTATAATTTTTTACACTATCTTTATCAAAATCATAATTAATATATATAATAGCATTTTTGGAATCAGTAGCATTCCAAACATACCAACTTAAATACATTCTATTTTTTATAATAATGGGTTCTACATAATCATTATAATATTCATAATCTATTTCTTTTTTTAAACCTTCTAAACCATCTAGTTGTATATCTAAATTTTTTATCTCATTATAATATTTTGAATTATCAGCATTCATAAAATCAAGCATTGGTTTAAGTAAAAGTACAAACTTTTTATCACTTAAATAATCTTCCCCATTATTAATCTTATATAATTCAATTAAAGTATTTAATAAATCCCCAGTAAATTTATAGGTTATATCTAAAGATGTTGTATCATTTAAAGCCTCCATTATATGCATAACTTTTTTCTCATCATCGAACTCATCATATAATACTTTAACAAAATAATTTTCATCATCAAAATACCATTTCACTACATTATCAGATCCATAAATATATTCTAAAGCATTAAGATAAAGAGTTCCCAAATTATAAGTATTTATCTTTTTAGTAAAATACTTTACAGTTAAAGCTTCAGCACCAGCTTCAGTAATATAATTAGTAAAATTAACATTTACATAATCACAACCATCAGGTATATTTGGTACAGCATCATAGACATCATATTTATCACCACATTTATATAATGTTGTACTAGTTTTATTATTAAATGAAAAATCTACAAAATGAATAAGCTCATGATATAAAATACTATCTTCATCACTAACTAAATTAATTCTCGTAGCAAAATCTTCATATGTACCTGCAGCTTTTCCATTTTCTAATTCTTTAGCCATATGAATATTTAAATAACCTAGTTTATGCAAAAAATAAAATTCATCAAAATATTTATTATTATCCACCACTAATTCAAATATATCATAAACCTCTTTTTTATAATCAAGTAACATATTATTATTTTCTACTATAAAAGCATATTTTTTAAATAATCCTTCATTTTTATTTATTTTAAATTCAATATCTTTTAAATCATATTTCTTTATTATATCATCTAAATTAATATTAAAATCAACACTAAAATCAAGGGCATCAACTTTATTATCACCTAATTTTAATTCATAGGTTTTATATAAACTTTCTAAAATTATTTTCTTATCACTTATTTTTATACTTACAAATGTGTCATCACTTACTTTTTTACCATCTTTATATAAATAATGTTCATTAGCATTTTTATAAACATTACAATAACCATTATTACTACATTCAATACTAAATATTTTATCATTATATTTCTTCAAATCTTTATCTAAAAAATTATTTTCATAATTAAAGTAATTATAACTTTGATAAACTTCTTTTGATACATAATTAATATTAGTATTTTCATCTATATCTAATTGATTTAATGATTTATCATAATATTTATATGTTGTACCATCTCCGAGTAAATCAACAAAGGCTGCTACTTTAATATAATCGCCTTCTAAAGTAATTACTCCTCCACTAATTTCTTTATCTTTATAAAATAATATATTATTCTCTTCATTAATACCTAAGATAGCATTATCAAATAATACTTTATAAGTATACATACATTCATCAATTATTACTTTTCCATCAATATTTTTAAGTTTATAACCAATATCACATGTATCTTTACTCATTACATACTTATCATTTATTTTACTATCTTCACCATATATTTTATCATTATCTATATATAAAATATTACCATTATACATAAATGTATTATAGCCTACATAACTTTCATTATCATAAGTAATACCTTCATATAATATTTCTCTAGTTCTAGTATCAATTAAATAACCTTTATTATTTTTTGTAAATCTAAAATAAGTCATTTCATTATTATTTAAATAAGATACAGAATTTTCAAAATCTTTCCATAACACTTTATTTTCTTTTAAATCTACGATTATACTTTTATCTTTCTTTTTATAAGATTCTATAATTAACAAATCACTACCAAAATCAGCAGTATATTCAAAATCTCCGGTAAAATCCAACGTATAAATTCTATCCATATTATAATTATAAACAGCATTATCAACTAAAATATATTTATTATCGCGAGCTTTCTTAATATGACTCCCTATAGCTAAAACATTGCCATTCTTATCAATTATTTTCTTTATACTTTTATTAGTTACAATTATTAATTTTTCTCCGAACAATTCATAATTACTATATTCTTCCTTATATTCATAGATTACTTTATCATTAAAATCATAAACAACTAATTTTTCCCCTTCATCTTTAACATAAAAATCTTCTCCAATACCAACATTAATATTATTTATAATTTTAATATCTTCAATTCCTAGCAACTCATGTTCATCACTATTTTTATTATCTTTTGCAATTATAAAAATAGTTACAAAGCACCATACTACAAACAAAACTAAAGTACCAAACAACAATCTCTTTTTATTCTTTTTCATATTATTTATTCCCCATATAATAAAGTCTTTCATTTAAATTATTTGCCACAAAATCTATTTCTTCATATTCATCATCCTCTAAAAGAGAATCATCTAAATATCTATCAATAAGTAATAATACCTCTGCTAAAGTCTTACATTTTGTTACATCGATATTACATTTATTTAATACACTAATTTCATAATCATTGATAACAATATTATCCCCATATTTTTTAAGTTCATCCATATCTTATAACCTCATTTTAATTCTATCACATCCAAGCAAAAAAATATAGGTCTTTTTAAACCTATATATTATAACTCGCCATTATCAATTTGTTTTTTTAACTTTTCAACCTCGTACAACGCTAATTTAGTTATTTCACTAATGTCTTTTAAATTCATATTTCTTTTTAACATTTCCACCGCTATTTCAATTGAGTTTCTTCTTTTTACTCCAGCCTCATAAATATCCTGTTTTATTTCCTCTTTGTCATAAAGCAAAAGATCATCAATGTTTACTTTTAAACGATTAGCTTCTTTTAACACTTTTTCCATGAACTTATCACCTTCATACAAACGAACCAATAAATCATTGTTATCACAAACAAACAAATACAACATTTTTTTGAGTTCATCCGTGCCTTTCATGACTAAATTATAATCCATTTCATAAAGTTTGTAAAGATTAATATCAATAATCTCTAGGTTATCATATCTTTCAATATTGTACTTTTCTTCAATGACTTTACTACGATAGATAAATTCATTTCTTTTAAATTCATCATAACCATTAAGATTAATTTGGTACACTTTTTTAATATTCGTATAATCCTTATCAGACAACACTTGTCTTAAAATTAATTGATGTAAATAAACTTGATTTTTCTTATTTAATTTTAAGCTATCACGAAAATTAATCTCTAAATTAACAAAAATATCTCCGTTTTCATAAACTAAATCGGCCTCACTATTAACAATATCTGGATGTACTGAAATGTGTGCGTTTAACGGAATAAAATTTTGACTTAATAACTCAACTGGTGTACCAATAATTAAACTTATTAGTTTTGTTAGATATTCCTGCCCTATTTTAGTATTAAACAATATTTTAGCAAACTTATCAGTTAAAAGAACAAATTCTCTTTTAGTTGTAATCATAATTGCTCCTTTCAAAGACGCTATTATACATATATTTTCACATCTTTCAACACTTTCGACAAAAGATATCAAAACATCCATTTATCCAACAAATTTTGACAAAAAAATAAAGACCATTAAGGCCTTTATTACATTATTTTACTTCAATATATTTTTTATTTTTATCTTCATCTACTTTTGAAACACTTATTGTTAAAATACCATCTTTAAATTCTGCTTCCATAGTATCTTCATCAATATCTTCTAGATGAAAGCTTCTTTCAAGTCTTCCAAACATTTTTCTTTCTCTATGTAAATATTTTTTATTATCTTCATGTTTTTCATGATGTTCTGCTTTAACAACAATATTTCCTTTATTACATTCAACTTTTATATCTTTCTTGTCATATCCAGGAACATCCATTTCAATAAACACTTTATTATCTTTTTCAAAAATATCACATTTCATCTTATTTTCTTTTTCAAAATCACTTAACATATCATCAAAAAACATTCTACTTGGTAACATAAATATCATCTTCCTTTCATATTTTCAAATCTTTACTATTACTTGAAAATGTTTTTCATGTTAATCTCTTCAATTAACACTATCATTATATTACCTTATTTAGCACTTGTCAAGTATAAGTGCTAATCTTCACAAAACTTTCACATTACTTTTTATTTTCAATACAATTGCTAAATTTTCCTAAATAAGAAATTTCACTTTCATTACCTGCTTCATCTACTGCATAACTCCATACATTAGAATTATTACTACAAACAAACTCATCTTCAATATACACTTTAAAACTTTCTTTTTTAGGATTTCCATCATTTTCAGAAACATAATACATAATATTTTTTAAGTTTTCATCTTGATAATCAATATAAACAATTTCAGATAATGAATAATTCCCTAATTTTGGAACCACATTATCTATTTTTATATTTACAGATTTATTTAAAGAAAAATCACCGAAATCAACCAAAGCACTTAACTCTGTATTAACATTATTATTAATAACTAAAGTCTTATCATAAGTATCAATTGAACCATCCAAACTATACCAATTTATTGATTTAATATCACTTTCCTTATAATAGTAGTTACCTCCATTTTTTAAATGAACTTGAACAGTACCTCCATCCTTATTCCATTCATTAAGTTTAAAATTATCACTTGCAACAAATTCAATAACTGGTATTTTTGCAAGTTCACTTGCTCTTTCACAATTTTTTTCTTTAAAACTAACTTTTCCATCATTTAACTCATAAATTTCACATTTATCATTATCAGACTTTTCTAAATATCCATTTTCTAATAATGCTTCAATACTAACCTCTTTTTCTCCAGTATCACCAAAATACATTTTAGCAGCTTGTGACACATTTCCTAAATTATCATTATCATTATCATTACCATGCTTTTCAGATAATTTGTAAATTAACACTCCAAGACCAACACCAATAACTAATGCTCCTACAATAATAATTAATTTCTTCTTTTTCATTAATACACTCCCTTTCTAAATAATTAATTGTTTTTATAAACCAAAAAGTCAACTAATTTTACCTCAAAATTATTTAACTTAATTTTTCCCTTTACGTATTCTTCCCAAATTATTAAATCTTCTATATCAACATTGTCATTAATTAAAATTTCAATAACAACTTTATAATAATTTCTAATATTTATTAAATTACAATTAGAATAATATATTCCATCACATTCTTTTAAAGCTGATTCAACTTTTTTAATTATTTTTTTATTTAAATCATTTTGACCATTCACTAATATAAAATTATTTTCTATAATTTTTAACCCTAATATGAATATTAGTATTGCCCCAAATAATGCTCCAAGCATATCAAACACTGGTATAAATCCACCTAAGGAAATAAAAAATATTGTTAAAACTGTATATATTCCATCAAAAAAGTTTACATGCATCATATCCATTAACATTTCACTCTGAATACTTTTAGCAACTTTAAATGATATTTTTGACATAATAAACAATGATAATACACTTACAATAATAGGTAATATTATTTTTAAATCAACAAAATAATATTTCAAAAAGAATGTTTTTATAAATATAAATAATCCTAATAAACAAATTATTATTCCATAAACCACCATAGAATACATCTCATTTTTACCATATCCAAATGGTTCTTTCAAACTTACTCTTCTACCTTTAACTACAGAAGCTGTAAAGCTTAATAATTTATTTGTTAAAACACACAAAGTATAATAGCCACTTACCATTAAAGCAAAAGAGCTAAATACACTACCGCTAAATATTTTAGCTAATGCTATTAAACAAACAATAACAATATCACAAATAGCTATTTTCCTTTCTACTCTCATAATTCACCTTTTAATCAAATATTATATAATCTTCTTTCCTAGGACTAGCGGGTGGTAAAATCATATCTCTGTATCCTAAAACTACATTACCAACACCAACATAATCATCACTTAATCCCCATTTTTCCATTAATTTTTTTCCAAAGTCAGTTTGAAAAGTTTCATAAGCACGATGAACCCAACAACTATCAACACCTAAGCTAAATGCCGCATTTATAATATTAGATATTACTGCACTACCATCTTCTTTATAAGTACTTACATTTTTATCTGCAAAAACAATTACTAACGTCGGAGCATCATAAAATGGATTTAATCCCAGTTTATTAACAAAACTACCATTTACTTTTGCTATTTCAGAAATAAGGTCCTTACTTTGCACTACAATTATTTTAGCACTTTGCATATTTTTACCAGACGGAGCAAAAGTACCACATTTCAATATTTCATTTAATATATCACTAGGTATTTGATCTTGTTTAAACTTTCTAATGCTTCTTCGTTCACATAATACTTTTGTAACATCATTCACTTATATCATCTCCATACAATATAATAATAACATATTTTTTGCATTTAGGGTATTGCTTTTATAAAAAAAATTTGATAAGATAAGTTATGCAAAGACATGGTGCAATTGGTGAAGTGGTTAACACGCCGGATTGTGGCTCCGGTATGCAAGGGTTCGATTCCCTTATTGTGCCCCATTAAGAAATTAAAAAGCAAGTATTTTTCTACTTGCTTTTTTCATATTCAAAATTCCATATTCCCAGTTTTCCCTTAGCTTTAATAGGTTGAATGACCTCAACACTCTCTAAAACCCAAGCATAACGGCCAACCTCATATATACCACATTTATATTCCATTTCATTATTTTTCTTAACATTTTCAATAAATTCATCTGTCATATATATACAATCTACTAACCTACATTTACAAATAATTTCTCCATACATTGGATTAATTAACTTACTTAATTCATTATCTTTATAATCTTTACTCAAACTTGCATGAATATATAATTCCCCACGATAATTTGTTTTAAAACTTCTTGTTTCATAGCATTTATATCCATCTTTAATTAAACTAGCATACGGTTCTTTTAAACTTAAAACTTTCATTTTATCACCTAAAAGTAATATAACATACATTGTATATAATAAGCAAATAAAACCAAAATAATAATGGTGAAATTATGAATAAACTTACTAAATACAATAGCAAAAGAAATTTTAATATAACAAGTGAACCAATTGGCAAAATATCTAAAAAAAATAAAAAACTAACATTTTGTGTTCAACATCATATAGCTAGAAAAGATCATTACGATTTTAGATTAGAATATAATGGTTCCATGTCCTCATGGGCAGTACCAAAAGGCCCATCATATAACCCTAAAGATAAAAGACTTGCCATTAAAGTTGAAGATCATCCCCTTTCATATAAAACTTTTGAAGGAACTATTCCAAAAGGCGAATATGGTGCAGGAACAGTCATGTTATTTGATTTAGGATACTATGAAATATTAAAATACGAAAAAAATCTAATAAAAATAATTATTCACGGCAAAAGACTTAAAGGTATGTGGACTCTTACTCATTTTAAAGATAATAATTGGTTACTTATAAAAGACCATGACTTTTATGAAAATTTTATTGATATAACAAAATACAAAAGAAGCATTAAAACAAACAGAACCATGAAAGAAATTAAAAATAATGAAAACAAAAAAGAAATATTATTAACCAATCCCACCAAAAGAATAATTGGTAATATTACAAAAAAAGATATATTTAACTATTATAAAAAAATAGCACCATCCATGATGCCTTATCTAGAAAATAGAATCATAAGTGTAATGCGAGCTCCATCAGGAATAAATAATAATAAGTTTTTCAAAAAGCATCTAGAAAACCAAAATGGATGTTTAGAAAAAATAAATATCTCAACTAAAAATAACAACGATAAAGACTATTACTATATTTTAGATGAAATTGCTCTTTTAAGTGAGGTTCAAATGAATAGCTATGAATTTCATATCTGGGGTAGCAATGCATCAAATAAAAATAGACCTAATATAATGGTATTTGATTTAGATCCTGATGAAGAACTTTCTCTTAACAAACTAAGACTCGGAGTAAAATATTTAAAAAAGGTTTTAGATAATTTAAATTTGAAATCATTTTTAAAAACTAGCGGTGGCAAAGGATATCATGTATGTATTCCCTTTAAAAATAACTTAACTTGGAAAAAATTCTATAAAATATCAGAAGATATAGCAAATATACTAGAAAATACTTATCCAGAACTCTTTACAACCAACATTAGAAAAGAAAATCGCAAAGGAAAAATATTTATAGATTATTTACGTAATCAAAAATCTGCAACTTTTGTTGCTCCATACTCAATTAGATTAAGAAAAAGTGCCCCGATATCAATGCCAATATCTTGGAATGAACTCGATAAAATTAAACCTAATGAAATAACCATAGATAACGTAATAAAAAGAGCAAATAAAAAAGACCCGTGGAAAGATTTTTTTACTTCCAACTAGTCTAATGTATTTATATCTATTCCTTCAGCCTCAAATAATTCCTTAAACTTTTCTTTAAAATTAGCTATTTCTTTAATCTTTACATCTTCATATATATTTTTTGAATTTTTAATTGCCCTATAAAAATCTATTATTGACACAATTTTTCTATTATCATATAAAGCAAATGTCAAAGCATTGGCAACTATTGTCAAGCAAATATCTGGATATCTACTTGCAATTTCATAAACTCTTTTATATTCATCAGTCATGTCAACAATAAAAGACATGATTTTTTCTACTACAAAAGGTTGATAATTAACCTTTACACCTACTTGATATTCGAGTTTAGGTAAAGTCCCCATTAAAATCTTTACAACCGTAGGTTTATCAGCTTCTAAAACATCAATTTTTTGAAATCTACGTAAGAAAGCTCTATCTCTTAAAATATATTGTTCATATTCTTCCGTAGTTGTAGCACCAATCATTTTAATTTGTCCTCTATCTAAACCCGCTTTTAGCATATTAGCAAAGTCCATACCACCAGCTTTATTGACAAGTAAATGAGTTTCATCAATAAATATAATTGTATTTAATCTATCATTTAACTCTCGAACTAACAAATCAATTCTATTTTCAATTTGTCCTTCACTCATAGTTTCCCCGATAAGACTTGTAATATTAACTTTTATTAACGAATAATTCTTCAAAGCATCAGGAACTAATCCCTTTTGAATTCTATAAGCAAGTCCTTCCACTATCGCCGTTTTCCCAATACCTGGTTTACCAACAAGTAATGCACTTTTTTCAGGTGTTAACAAAGCCAAAATTATTTGTTTTATCTCTTCATCTCTTGCAATCGCAGGATCTGTTATATATTCTTTTGTTGTTAAATCAACGCCATATCTTTCTAACATACTTACCTTTTCATTATTCATTCAAATCACCTTACTTAATTATTATACCATTAAAAACTAAAATATAAAATAAAATTATTTTCTACTATTCCACTCTACTAAAAAATTTCTATCTTCACTTTCTTTATTATTTTCATAATATTTCATTTCTTCATCATAATTATCAGTATTACCATACAAGAAATTATAATTAGGATTAAACAATCTATCAAATTTTTGTAAATAGTAAGGAGTTGTTTTTATAACTCTTTCTCTAACTTTTTCTAACATCCGACCTATCTCAAACATTGTCGGAGGAACTTTACTATGAATCCTATTATGACAATTTCCACATAAACAAACAGTATTATAAACATTGTCAATACCACCATTTGCCAAAGGTATTATATGATGTGCTTCAAAATTTCTAGTATCAAGACTTGCAAATTCACCACATAAATCACAATGCATCACCCCTTGCTCATCTCTTGTTCTTAACTTAGTAAATAGTGAAACTTTAGGATTTCTTGTTATCTTAGATTGAATTGAAGCATCATTAATTACTAAAAAGTCATCAGGTTCATTAACTTCTTCAATTATTTGTTCTTCTTCATCATCCAATAAATCTTTACTACATTCTAAAGCTTTATCATTTTTTATTTCTTCATCTATTTCTTCAAATCTTCTTTTTCTTTCAATTTCTTTTTGTTTAATTTCTGTTTGTAAAAAATAATTATCTTTATATTGTTTTTTTAAACTTTGCAATTGTTCATCATTAACAGGTAAAGATACCTCCGAAGCATTTTCTAAAAACTCAATTTCCTCCATCGTAATTATATGGCTATCAATTAAAGTTTTAACCTCATCTTGCCAATTATTCTTTTTATGACTAACAGACCTTACTCCCAAAATATTTCTAACCTCATATAAACTTTTTATATTTTCATTCTTTAAAATAGATAAATATACCATAATCGGCATTACATATAATGAGCCATATTCCCCATTAAGCTTATCCAAAACCACCATTCCATTTTCATAATAAAACACATGAAAATTTTTAAATTTGCCAGATCCTGCTTGAACTTTATAAGGTTTTAAATAATGTAAAAACATATCAATTCTATCAATATAAGATTTTAATTTCAATTGTTTCTTATCATTACCTAAAGCATCACTCAATTCTTTTAAGGCATCCTTTCTTAAGTCATTTAAATTAACATCTTTAAGTCCAATTTTAGTTGCTTCATTTAAAGCCCCTCGAATTAGATCATTTAATTTATTATAAACATTACTTAAATCATCATTTTTAAAATCATGACTAGAATACTTTAACAAAACATCAACAGACTTTTTAATATCATCTTGTTTTAAATATAGATTAATAAATTCTAAAGGCATTTGCAAATCCAATTTTTTATACTCTGCACGTTGCAAATTTTGAACATTTTCTAAATCTGGACACTGCCAAAGAAAAATATCAGTAAGATTTACATTTTTATCTTCAATAGAATTAATTAATTCAATGGAATTTCTAATAAGAATACTACGATTAGGCTCAGTTAATAATATTGCCAAGAATAAAAATTGAGTTGCTAAAAAAAGTTTAGTTTTATCTTTATTAATATTAGAAAATAAAGAAAGTGGTAATGGACTAGTTAGTTCTATAATAAAACTTTCCATCCATGTTTTTAATCTTTGAAATCTTTCAATATCTAGATTAATTTCTTTTTGAAAGAAAATATTCCATTCTAATAAGGTAAAGTTTCCATTAACCACTTTATCATTATATGCCATCATATAGCTATCATATAACGATTCTGAAATATTTTTTAATTGACTTACATTAGTAACATTTCTAAGTTCTTTAATTTTTTCTCTTAAAAAATCCTGTAGTTTTTTTATTTCTTCATTTAAATGTTGATTATTATCAAGCAAGCCAAAATGTACATCATTTTGATAAACATATTCACTATTGAAATATTCATAAATAGACTTAATAATAGAAAACTCATCTACAGCAATATTTTTTCGTCCATCTTTAAATTTAATAGTAAAATCCATTAGAATCACCAAATTAAGAGATTCATCAAGACCAATATTAGCTGTGGCTTTATTAAATTTACTTTTAACAATTTCTATTAAACTAGCATACCCTTCCGAAGTTAATAAGGATTTAATTGTATTTTTAGATATTTCAAAACCAATTTCATTTGGTAAACCTAACTCATTTAATATTTCATCCATTATTTATCACATCCATTTTTTTACATATTGAACTAAATCACTTGCAGATTTATCATTTATATATTTTTTTTGATTTTCAATCATATTTTCTTTTAAAATTTTATCTTCTAATAATCTTTTTGTATTTAATACAACTTCATCAACACTATTTGCATTTAGCCCCATACCATTCTCACTAAAAAATCTAGCGTTATAGTTTTCTACTCCAGGAATAGGCATCATTATAACAAATGGTTTTCTCATCATAGTTATTTCAGTTGATGTAAGGCCGCCGGGTTTAGCAATAATAACATCGCTATTTTTCATATATTGATTCATATTATTAATAAATCCTAATACATATAACTTGTCATTATTAATTTTATCAAGTTCATTTTTTAATTCTGCATTGCTTCCACAAACTACAATTAAATAACAATCAACATTATTAAGTAATGCATGCACACATTCTTTCATTTCCCCAAAACCCATGCTTCCAGAAGTTAATAATACTCTTTTTTTATCATGAGGCACATCAATATCTTCATTAACATCCAAAAAATTAGATGCAACAGGTATTCCTATAGGTAACAACACATCTTCTCTTATACCTTTTTCTACAAATTTTGGTATAAGTTGTTCACTTGGAATAACAAATAAATCTGGATTAGTTTCATTCCAAAAAGGAATACATTCATAATCCGTAGCAACATTAATAAATTTTATATCTTTCTTTTTCTTTAAAGCAGTTAAAGCTAAACAAGGAAACACATGAGTACCAATAGCTAAATCATAACCATTACTAACTAAAAATTCATCTAATTTTTTTACAACTAACTTATTAAAACCATAAACCGGACTTTTTATTCCTGTTTTATTATAAAATTCCCCCAATTTATAAACTGTTTTAAATATATTTCCTTTACCCTTCGTAGAATCTAAATAAAGTTTTTCAGCTCTTTTACTAGCTTTTTCTCCAGCTAATTCCATATAATCTTTTACATCGCATTCTATTCCAACTTTATTAAATTCATCAGCAATATATTTGGCACAACTATTATGTCCACCACCTGTACTACACGTAAATACAACAATCTTCATCTAATCACTCCAGCTATCATTATACATATTTTTCAAATATTCTTTATTAAATGTTTTATCTAGAACTTCCTCATATTTATATTTTGCTTCAATCCTTTTTTCTTTATTTCTAGCTCTATTAATTGCTACACCAGTAAGTATTCCATCAAATACTAAAAATACACTTAACCAGATCGCTATTTTTTTACCAACATTATAATCTATTTTATCTATAAATTTTATTATCCATGGGTAAATGTATTTAATCCAAATAATACCTAAAACTCCCCAAAACAACGAATATCTAACACAAATTCTACCATTTATATTAAAGAGCTTTCTTGAATAATCCCAAGCAGTAAATCCTAACACTAATTCCATACCTAAACTCATTGTATACTCTAAAATTGCTCCTCCAATAAAACCAATCAAAAATATTTTCCAATTCTTATCATCTTTAAATTTAAATAAAAGTGCACTTAACACTAAAGCTCCAAGTCCATATGCAGCATTAAAAGGTCCAATAACAACTGCAGAATGATTAATAAATTCTTTCCACTTAATTAATGAAAAAACACCCTCTATACACCAACCTACAACACAACCAATAATAAATATCCAAAATAGATAATAAATATTCTCACGACTTTTCATACTTCTCACATCAAAATTATACCATACAAAAAGATTACTAACAATATTTTGTTAGTAATTCCCATTTTCATATTTCTTATAAAAATAATTCACCAAAGGCTCTACACTCAAATTACTTTTACCAAGTTTTTCCAAAACTTCTCTACCCGTAAAAGCTGCACCATTTACATATATATTATCAATTAAATAATTAGTTATTACTTTTATTTTTCCACTTTTCAATAATTCATCTATATTTCCCAAATTATCTTCAATTATTTCTAAAAATATTCCATCAAAAATAGATCCAATTAAGTATGATGGAAAATATCCAAAATCTCCTTCAGCCCAGTGAACATCTTGCATAACTCCATCTCTATCGTTTATGACTTCAACACCTAAATACTCTTTCATTTTTTGATTCCAAACGTTAGGTAAATCATCAACAGTTATTTTTCCACTAAATAAATCTCTTTCAATTTCATATCTTAAAATTATATGCATACAATATGTTAGTTCATCAGCTTCAGTTCTAACTAAACTTGCAACTGGACTATTTAACCCCTTAACAAATTCATTTATATCAACATCTAATCCTAACATTTCTTTAACTTTATCATAAATTGGAATCCAAAAATTAATATTTCTTCCTAGCATATTTTCAAAAAATCTTGATTGACTTTCATGTAAGGCATTAATTCCATCACAAGTCATACATTCATACTTAGTTAAATTACTATTTACATTTTGTTCTAAAATGCCATGCCCACCTTCATGTATGATTGTACTCACAAAATCCAAAGCATTGTCAGTCTTTTTAAATGCTATTCTAACATCATTATTACCAATTTTTTCAGTAAACCCATGTGGATAAAATCCTAGTTTTCCCTTGTTCATATCAAATCCTATATAATTTAACAAAAACTCAGCACATTTTAATATATCATTTTCACTAGCATTCATCTTAATATACCTTGATGTTCCACTTTCTTTAGGTATTATCGGTAAAATTTTTACTTTTAACTCACTAAACAATTTATCAATTATATCACTTGTTAATCCATTTTCATATTCATTTAACATAACATCATATAAATCTTTATTAGAACTTATATAACTATAATATTTTTTAGTTAATTCAATTACTTTCTCTAAATATGGTTTAAAAGCATTATAGTCATTATTCTTTTTCGCTTCTTCCCATGCTATCGTACTTTTATGTACAAATTCTGTATATTCAATATAAAATTCATTTGGAACATCAATTCTTTTATAATAATTTGTTAACAAATTATTGACATATCGTTGTTCACTTAAAGATAAATTTTTAAATTCATCACTTTCTATTGCATCTTTTAACAAGAATTCATAATCTTTATTTATTTGTAATTTAAACAATTTATCTTCTAAACTACCAATAAGATTAACAACCTCATCTTTTTCATCCTTAGGTGTCGATATTCTCAAATCCCACCCAATTATATTAATACAATGCTGTAAATCAAATATTTCTTTTTGATATTCTCTTAATTTTTCTAATTTCATATTTTCACCTTGTAATTATATTACCATAAATATGAAAAGAAAAAAACACAAATATAAAAACTCGAGCAAAAAACTCGAGTAATTATCAAATTGGTGCCCAAGGCCGGACTTGAACCGGCACGGGCTTTAACACCCGCAGGATTTTCGTACCACTATAACTTTCGTTACCAAACATAATTTGTTTGTAGTCTGGACTTTCTCTTTACCTTATCAATGTGACTTAGGTATTGCCCGTCAAGTCTCTACACCTTATTTGCGATTTCTATAATTATCTGTCAATGCATGACAATTAGGACATAACATTTTTAAATTATCAAACGAATTATCTTTGTTATTTCCATTTACATGATGTAACTCCAAAGGAATATTAACACCATTCCATTTTTCTAAGCCACAAACTTCACATTTTAAAGGTTTCATTTTTTCCTTAATTAATCTGCATTTAAGTTTATAACTTGTTATAGGAATTTCATTATTAAAATATTTTTCAATAGGTTTTATAGCTGCAGGAGAATGATTAACATTCCAACCCTGACCTAAAAAGTGATTAGTATCAACTTGATATAAATTAATATATTTATCAAGCACTCGGTAATTACCGCCATATGGAGTTAAGCCTAATTTCAACAAGCATTCTCGTTTACTTCTAGAATTATTAACAACATTAGTAATTTCACTTTTAGAATATTTTAATTTCAAAATCCCCTCCGCAAATCTTGGCTCGGGATTGCCATCAGCGTTATCTGTAAGGTTTCCCCGAATTTGAGCAAATTCACATAATCGATTTCTCAGATTAGTGCTCAAGGCCTTCCAAATATTTAGTAAGAGGCCCTAAGTCCTGTGCGTCTACCTATTCCGCCACTTGGGCAAGGCACTGTCTTAATGAATAAGACTACTTAAGTATAATATAAAAATTTATCAATTTCAAGTACTTTTGTAAAATTTCTTTAATTTTTTCATAAAATATAGTTGACAACGTGGGTTTTAATTTGTTATAATCAAAATGCATTCAGAAAAAATGCATGGAGGAATACCCAAGTCCGGTTGAAGGGATCGGTCTTGAAAACCGACAGGTCGTGAAAGCGGCGCAGGGGTTCGAATCCCTTTTCCTCCGCCAATTTAAAAAATATTAGTTATCGCGGGATGGTAGCAGTCTGGTAGCTCGTCGGGCTCATAACCCGAAGGTCGTAGGTTCAAATCCTTCTCCCGCAACCATGGTTCGTTAGTGTAGAGGCCTATCACGCTTGCCTGTCACGCAAGAGATCACGGGTTCAAATCCCGTACGAACCGCCATTATGGCTCCATAGCTCAGTCGGTAGAGCAGAGGACTGAAAATCCTTGTGTCGCTGGTTCAATTCCCGCTGGAGCCACCAGATGAAAGAAATAAACCCTTAGAAAATAAGGGTTTTTATTATGATTATTTTTATTAGGTACATTTTAGGTACATATTATTGGTAAAACATTATTAATTTTCTATTAATTTTATTTATTTCTTGAACTAATTGTTTTATTAATTCTTCTTTTGTTTGATAATTTAAAAATACAAGTGGGTTTTGCAGTTTTTTATTTGATTTTAATTTTTTCTTGATTTGCTTAGAATTTTTCATTACAAAAGTTCCAGCTATATCAATTAACTCTTGACTGTTTCTATAAGTTTTAACTATTTTCAATATTTGACAATCGTTGAAATATGATTCGAAATTTAAAATATTATCGATATTGGATGATGCAAAACTATAAATTGTTTGCCAGTCATCACCAACACATACTAATTTGCAATTTTCTGACTTTTTATATTTTAAAATAAACTCTAATCTTTGATTAGATATATCTTGATATTCATCGATGATTACT
>OIYR01000817.1_pt1 | contig 16810 bp, 15 predicted proteins | sample 1588221 | NCBI WGS metagenome assembly OIYR01 (sample SAMN03283292) | human gut metagenome | biome: human-associated habitat; material: feces | host: Homo sapiens | place: Peru | collected 2012 | reverse complement strand
CGGCAAGAATGCCGTAGTCTCCTACAGTTAGCCATTCATCACAATTCTATAGTTTAGACACACCCTCCATTGCAAATAGTTGTAATTTAAAAAAAACAATGGCAAAAGAACAGACCGCCGTGCGCGACCGCACACGCACCAACCTTCGCGAGCCGCGCCGCTACAAGGTGATAATCTACAACGACGACTTCACAACGATGGAGTTCGTGGTGCTTGTGCTCACCTCCGTCTTCTTCAAGTCGGCGGAAGAGGCAGAAGCCCTTATGCTCGCCGTACACAAGAGTGGCAGTGCCGTGGTGGGCATATACAGCTACGACATGGCGATATCGAAGGTGAGAAAGGCTACGATGATGGCGCGTGAGGAGAACTTCCCACTGCGCCTCGAATGCAAACCGGAATGAAATATGAACAACAGCAAGAATTTAGCAAACGCAATAAAGCAGGCAATCGAAGACTGCGACTTCTGGCGTCACGAGTTCGTGACACCGGAGCATGTGCTCTACGCCTTTGCCTCACAGGACCAGTTCGCGAGTGCCTGCGAGTGGCTGCCGCACGATGCCTCGTGGCTCATCACCCAACTTGAGAAGGAGTTCCTCTCAATGGAGGTGGTGCCTGAGACGCAGAAGCTTGTCATCGAAGGCTCGCAGCAGTTCTCCGAGATGATGTCGCTCGCCATCAAGCAGGCGCAATACTCCGACCAGGACACGCTCGACGTGCCGCACGTCGTGGCAGCGATGCTCATGCTCAACGACTCGCAGGCAGCCTATCTTCTCGACCAGTTCACGGGCGACGAGAAGGGCGAGTTTATGCAGTCGCTCGTGTCGGCATACGCCGTAGACGAGACGGGCGAAGGCGCAGAGGGCGATGACGATTCCAACTCCCCCGCACCATGGCGCAAGCTTGTCACCTGTGTCAACGACACATACGCTGCTCATAACCCGCTCATCGGTCGCGAAGCCGAACTGGAGCGCACCATGCAGGTGCTCTGCCGCAAGGACAAGAACAATCCGCTGCACGTGGGCGAGCCGGGCGTGGGCAAGACAGCGCTCATCTACGGACTCACCGCCCTCATAGAGCGTGGCGCAGTGCCCGAACGCCTGCGCGGAGCACACGTCTACATGATGGACATGGGCACGATGGTGGCAGGCACACAGTTCCGGGGCGACTTCGAGAAGCGCATCAAGATGGTGATGGAAGGACTCGCGCAGGAGGGCAACGCCATACTCTGCATCGACGAGATACACAACCTCATCGGAGCCGGACGCAACGGCGACGCATCGCTCGACGCGTCGAACATGCTGAAGCCCTACCTCGAAAGCGGAGCGATACGCTTCATCGGCTCTACCACCTACGACGAGTACAACCGTTACATAGCCAAGCAGAAGTCGCTCGTGCGCCGCTTCCAGCAGATAGACATCGCTGAGCCGTCGGTAGACGACGCGATACGCATCGTGGAGGGTCTGCGCCCGAGCTACGAGAAGTTCCACGGCGTGAAGTATGCTGCGGGCGTAGTGGAGTTCGCCGTGCGCAGCGCTGCCAAGCACATACGCGACCGCTTCCTGCCCGACAAAGCCATCGACCTCATCGACGAGGCAGGTGCCTACCGCGAGACGCATCCGCTCACCACGCAGAAGCGTCAGACCGTAGACCGCCGACTCGTTACCGACATTCTCGCACGTGTCTGCAAGATTGATGCCGATGCACTCAAGGAGCAGTCGAACGACGCGCTGCGCACGCTGGAGAGCGACATAAAGAAGGAGATATTCGGTCAGGACGAAGCCGTAGGCCGTGTGGTTGAGGCTGTGCAGATGTCGAAAGCCGGACTCGCCGACGACACCAAGCCGATGGCAAGTCTGCTCTTCGTCGGTCCGACCGGCGTGGGCAAGACCGAGGTGGCGCGCGTGCTCTCCGAGCGAATGGGCATGAAGCTCGTGCGCTTCGACATGAGCGAGTACGCCGAGAAGCACGCCGTGGCTAAACTCATCGGTTCGCCCGCAGGATACGTGGGCTACGAGGACGGCGGACTGCTCACGGCAGCCGTGCGCAAAACGCCCAACTGCGTGCTGCTCTTTGACGAGATAGAGAAGGCGCACCCCGACATCTTCAACATCTTCCTGCAGATGATGGACTACGCTGCGCTCACCGACAACCACGGCGAGCGTGCCGACTTCCGCAACGCTGTCATCATCATGACCTCCAACGCCGGAGCACAGTACGCCTCGCGTGCCAGCATCGGTTTCACGGGCAGCGTGTCGCGCGGCGATGCCATGCTCACCACCGTGAAGAAGACGTTCAAACCCGAGTTCATCAACCGCCTCACCGACATCGTCGTCTTCCACGATATGTCGCGCCAGATGGCATCGCTCATCCTCGACAAGAAGCTCGCGCAGCTGCAGACCAAGCTCAGCGCAAAGAACGTCACGCCGCACCTCAGTGCCGAAGCACGCGAGCTGCTCCTCACGAAAGGCTTCACACCCGAGTACGGAGCGCGAGAGCTCGACCGCGTGATCGGCTCAATGCTCAAGCCGCTGCTGATGAAGGAGATGCTGTTTGGCAAGCTCAAGAAGGGTGGCGACGCCGTTGTCAATGTAAAGGACGGCGCATTGCAACTTGTGTAATGTTCGTGGCAGAGAGAATGTTTGACAAATATTTCTCTGCTACAAATAAAATATGTATATTTGCAGCATCATAACATTATAATATTTGGCTTATGACTACATTTAAGGCAAAATCCCGTGAAGAACTCATTGCTGCGTTCCGAAGGGCAATTGACAGAAAGAAAGAATGGGAAGAAGAAGCCCAAAAGGAATTTGAAGAAATCCGCAATCGTGGTTTACAGTTGAAATTATGAAAACGCTGGATATATCCGCAATAAACACAAATGCACCATACTCTGTTTGGAATGTTGATGAATACTACTTCTTCCGAACAAAGTATGGTGCATTGTATAAGATAGGCTTTATGCCCGATGATACAATCTGGGATGAGAACGCATATCAGTTTCTTATTGTGAATGAAAATAATACAACTTCTCCCAATGATGCGCATTTGAAGGAGACGGTGTTTTGTATAATAGAAGGTTTCTTTAAGGCTAATCCTTCCATTTTGTTGTATCTGTGCGAAACCGGTGACGGCAAACAGGCTTCACGCAATCGTTTGTTTATACGTTGGTTTAAAGAGTATTCAAGTAAGCATTTGTTTTATTTCGACACAGTGAGCATGAAAGCCGAAGGTGTTGATAACTTTGCTGCGATAATTGTGCAGAAAAACAATCCGAAACTTCAGGAAATAATAGATGAATTTAATAGTGTTGTGAGACTTCTCGCAAATAAACCCGATTAGCATTCCACATTATGATTTATCGTATTGGCAAAGAACTGATATTCCCTCAGCCCGTTGACGTGGAGCCCGACGGACTCCTGTGCATTGGCGGCGACCTCTCCGTCGACCGCCTGCTGCTCGCATACAGTCACGGCATCTTTCCGTGGTTCTCGTTCCGCGACTACGACGAGCCGCTGTGGTACTGTCCGCAGCAGCGCTTCGTCATCTTCCCCGAAGAGATACACGTGTCGCACTCGATGCGCACGCTGATTAACAAGGGCAAGTACGACGTGTCTATCGGCGACGACTTCGACGGTGTGATACGTGGCTGCCAGAAAGCCGACGGACGCTACGACTCGGAAGGGGCGTGGCTCAGCGAAGACATCATCCGTGCATACACCGAGCTGCACCGCCAGAACCTTGCGCAGAGCGTGGAGGTGTGGGAGGGCGACCGACTCGTGGGCGGACTCTACGGCGTGACGCTCGGACGCTGCTTCATCGGCGAGAGCATGTTCTCGCTCGTGCCCAGCGCAAGCAAACTCGCACTGATCTTCCTCGCCGAGTTCATGCAGGAGAACGGCGGACTGATGATCGACTGTCAGATAGAGACACCGCACCTCAAGTCGATGGGTGGACGCATCATCCCCTACGCCGAGTACATGAAGATACTCCAGCAAATATAGGAGGGTATGGCATCCCTGCCATACCCACGCACCCTACGTCTGTCGTTGCCACGCCCTCATGTTTGCTTATCCACGCCCCCACATATACGAAAAGAGCAGAACCTTGATACCAAAGTTCTGCTCTTTTCTATTTATATGTGCAAGTCAGACCGCTTGCACTTGTGTTTTAGAAGTTGGGTGCGTCAACGTCCCACCACAGGCGTTGCATCTGGGTGTCGGTTGCCGGTTTGTTGTTTGTGTCTTCGCTGAGTGCCGGTATGCCAGTAGCATTAATGTCCTCCTTCTTCTGTGGGTCGTCAGGTATCCATGGTATGCGGCGCATGATGTTGTCTGCCGTCTGCACCTTCGGGTCGCCAGGTTTTATTGTTCCGTCGCTATGCTCGGTGTTGAGGATAGGGAAGAGCTTCGGATAGCCAGTGCGGCGGAGGTCAACCCACGACTCGTAGCTGTACGGGAAAGAAGCGATGTACTTCTGTGTGATTATTTTCTCGAGTTTTGTCTCCTTAGAGTCGCCCTCGTTCCACTTCACACCAATCTTCGTTACGCTTGGCATATCGGGTGTCAAGCCCTGTGGGTCAACGTATGCAATACCCTTCGGAGCATCTACATTAAGATAGTCGTCAACGTAATTCACATACTCCTTTCTTGGACTATGACGATCCTCAAGATAGGCAGTGCGGATGCCTTGCTCGTAGAAACTCTGTGCTGTACCACCCATGTTCCAACCACGGAGTGCGCCCTCGGCACGGAGGAAGTTAACCTCGGAAACCTTCATAAGGTAGAGCGGAGGATTGCACTCGGAGAAATAAGTCTTATCAAGCGTTGAGTAGCCACAGTATGGGTTAGCATCTGCAGCCCGACCGATACCTGGAGTAACACCATTACGCATACCTACATATACACCTCCCTTAGGGGTAACGGCAGGAGCAGATGTACCAGAAACAGCCTGCTTGCTCTTTTCCAAAGCTATGCTGTTCTTTGTGAAGAGATACTTCATGTATGGGTGGTCGAGGTTCTGAAGCAGATTAATGAACGAAGCACCCATGACGATATCATTCCAACCCATAATCTCAACAAGTGGGTGAGCTGTACCAAATTTTGAAGGGAAGAGTCCAATCTCGTCAGCCTCATTCTCAATCACACCGCCTGCCACAGCTTCCTCAGCCCACTGCTTGGCTGTTGCTGGCTCTACTTTGCTCATGTGTATCGCCATACGGAGCTTCAAAGAGTTGGCAAAGCGAATCCAGACGCTGAGGTCTGAAGGGTCTGTATCATAAGAAGATAGCAACGTTGCATAGACCCCTATGATACGTCCAATTTGTTTTTTGTAAGCTTCAGAGCGGTGGTCTTTGTAATATTTGAAGCACTCGATAGCGGCATCTATATCGGCTTTCGCTTGATAGTAGATATCTTTCACCCTGTCGTATTCGAACGATGAACCATCAAAATTTCCCTTGTTGTCATAGTAAGTTAAAGGTCCGAAGAGGTCTACATTCTCTATTGCAGCATAGTTGAACAGAGTGAGATAAATAGCCTTAATCTCTGGCATATAGTCAATCTTCTCTGCGTTCAGAGTAGGAGCCATTTTATACGTCATTGTGCTGAAGCCTACACTCAGATTATTGATAAAAAACTTGCAGAGGTCGTATGTAGAACGCAGTTCGTAGTAAGAGTACGAGAAGTCTGAGTGAGGTACGCAGAAATACTGTACGTAGCAGTCGGGACCAAGAGTGTTTTGCGACTGATAAAGAAGTGCTTGTAACCCACCTTCATTACCACTACGTAAGCTATAGATAGCCCCTTGTGCATCTTTTAGTTGGGTGCGCATATCTCTGGTTGCCTGCTTTAGTTCATCTGCTGAAATATCTCTTTTGTAGTTGAGACTTATGTTTCCAACTTCATGTGCAATCCAATCGAACGATACGTGGTCTACATCCGTGTATTTTTGTGGTTGTATTTGCTTCGTGACAGCGTACACATAGTCCTCTCTGTTTTCTATTCGCCAAAGGTCAGATTCGTTAAAACTCGTCTTTGTGCCGTCCTTTTGGTGTATAGTTACCGTTCCTTCGTATCTGGTTTGTTGTGCGTTTGCCTCTATTGCGCCCATTCCGAGCATGGCAGAGACGGCGACAGCGAAAAATGCAGATTTATTGTTTTTCATAATCATATAGGCATTTAGTTTTTAGCTATTTTTACAACATTCTTTCCGGCACGTACTATGTATGTGCCGTTGGCGAGATTGTAGAGTTCAATGACAACAGTGTCACCGTCAGCCTTTACCACAGTCTGCACCTGCGTGCCGTCGGTGCGGAACACGCCCACAGCGCCTTTAGCCCCACGCACAACGATGCGGTTGCCCTGAACGTTCATGCCCGTCTGTGTGTCGGCTACAGACTCGACATCTGTAGCCTCGTCAGAGAAGAAGTATTTCTTCACATTCTGTTTGTTGAATTTGAGATCTGTCTGTCCGGCTTGTGGGTTATTAAAACGCACATACAACATAGTTCTGGTTAACGATACGTCTGGCTCGGAACTGAGCAGCAAACTCTGCTCGCTGCCGTCAGCAAAGACAAGAGTCATGTATTTGGCTGCCGAAGCAGGCAGTATACACGATACACCAAATAGTAGTGTTAGTAATAGCTTTTTCATAAGCAATCTTTGTTTAATTATTAGTAGTTTTTATGAGTTGTTGGTTTGTTATAGGATATGTTCAAACATTACATTAGTCAGATGCAAATATATATATAATTATGTAAACATAGAACTTTTATTTTACTTTTTTTTGTGTTTGACGACTCAAGATTACATGTTTTTCAGTTCGTATCGACCGACGCAGATGTCCGCACCGACCGACGCGGATGCTCATAGTAACACGGGCACAACGTTGTTAAAGCGAAAAAAATATAGCAAAAACACTTGGTCGTTTCATAATTAATATGTATCTTTACCCCGTGAATTTAGAAACCGCACACTGAATAAGTTTTGTGCGTACACAGACATTATATATTCCCTATATACTGCTCGCGCGAGCGTAAGTATAACTCGGTTCTCTTCGGTGTTCTTGACGGAGGAAGTGTTGTTGTATTTACGCGATTTTTGTTTCATTACGTTTCTACACAACTCCTCACTTCCTCTTCGCCAAAGCACCGCAGGTTGCCCCTCAAAGAAGACCATAAACTTTAAAATACTACACCTATGGAACTAAAACAAGCTACTGCCGGCACAATGGAGTCCGGCGACATCATGATTCAGATTGCCCCCTGCGAGAAAGAGGGTCTGAATATTGATTTGCAAAGTTCGGTTGCCTACCAGTTTGGCGACCAGATTCGCAAGGTGATTGTTGAGACACTCGAAGGACTCGGCATCACCCGTGCTGAGGTGCACGCCACTGACAAGGGCGCGCTCGACTGCACTATCCGCGCACGCGTCACCGCGGCTGCCGTGAGAGCTACGGGCAAAGACGTGTGGAAAGACTAACCCCTAAACTTTTTTGACCTATGAAACGACTAAGAAGAACTATGATGTTCGTACCGGGAAACAACCCTGGTATGATGCAGGATGCCTATATATATCATCCCGACTCAATAATGCTCGACCTTGAGGACTCTGTGACAATGGCAGAGAAGGACGCTGCACGCCTGCTCGTCTACAACGCGCTGAAGACTATCGACTACGGCACGACGGAGATGGTGGTGCGCATCAATCCGCTGAACACGCCGTACGGCAAGAAGGACATCGAGGCTGTGGTTAAGGCTGGCGTCGACGTGATACGTATGCCGAAGACCGAGACCGCCGAGGAGGTAATCGAGGTGGAGCGCGAGATTGAAAAGGTGGAGCAGGAACTGGGTTGCGTGGGTCGCACACAGATCATGGCTGCACTGGAGAGCACGCTCGGCGTGGTGAACGCCTACGCCATAGCTACGGCTTCCAAGCGCATGATGGGCATCGCGCTCGGCGCGGAGGACTACTGCGCCAACCTGAAGACACAGCGCTCACCCGAGGGCATGGAGCTGCTCATGGCACGCCAGACCATCGTGGTAGCAGCTCGTGCGGCTGGCATCGACGCGCTCGACACCGTCTACTCTAACCTAAACGACATGGAGACATTCCGCAAGGAGGTGGAACTGATTCATCAGTTGGGCTTCGACGGAAAGTCGATTATCAATCCGCGCCAGATCGAGATTATCAACGAGGTGTTCACACCGACACAGAAGGCTATCGACAAGGCTCTCGCCGTTATCGCAGCCATCAAGGAGGCTGAGAAGAAAGGCTCGGGCGTAATAGCCGTGAACGGTAAAATGGTTGACCGACCAGTGGTGATACGCGCACAGCGCGTCATCGACTTGGCACTGGCTTCGGGCGTAATTAAACAGGAGGACATAGCATGAGCACACTGAACGAAAGACATACCCTCGCCGAGCAGGTGGCTCAGGCTATGGGAAAGAGCGTATATAATAATGTAGAGGCACACAAGGACATCACTCCGCGCCTCGAACTGCAGCAGAAGAGCCCCAAGCTCATGTCGCTCGAAGAGGCTATACGCCACTCGGGACTGAAGGACGGCATGACAATATCGTTCCACCACCACTTCCGCGGTGGCGACAAGGTGGTGAATATGGTTGTGGATAAGCTCGCTGAGATGGGATTTAAGGATTTGCACCTCGCAGCTTCGAGCTTGCAAGACGTACACGAACCACTCATCGAGCACATTCGCAACGGCGTGATCACGGAGATTTCGACATCCGGTCTGCGCGGCGAACTGGCTAAGGAGATTTCGCACGGACTGATGGAGAAGCCGGTGGTGTTCCGCTCACACGGCGGACGCGGCGAGGCTATCGCTTCGGGCGAGATGCATATCGACGTGGCGTTCCTCGGTGCTTCTTCTTCAGACCCACTCGGCAACGCCTGCGGCTACTCGCGCTCGGAGAACGCTAAGAGCATCTGCGGTTCGCTCGGCTACGCGCTGCCCGACGCTCACTACGCCGACAAGGTGGTCATCCTCACCGACGACCTCGTGCCCTATCCTAACACTCCGAACTCTATCTCGGAGCACGACGTAGACTACGTGGTGGAGGTTGAGTCGGTAGGCGACTCGTCGAAGATTGCTTCGGGTGCCATCCGCGACACAAAGAACCCGCGCGACATACTGCTCGCTCAGCAGGCTGCGAAGGTGATTGTGAACAGTGGCTACTTCAAGAACGGCTTCTCTATACAGACCGGTTCGGGCGGTGCTTCGCTCGCTGCCGTGAAGTACATCCGCCAGAGCATGATCGACCAGGATATCAAGGCTTCGTTCGCCCTTGGCGGCATCACGGCTCACATGGTGAAGATGCACGAGGAGGGACTCATCGAGCGTCTCATCGACGTGCAGTCGTTCGACAAGGTGGCTGCAGAATCGCTCAAGAACGACCCGAAGCACAAGGAGGTGTCGGCTTGCGAATATGCAAGTATGCACGAGCAGGGTGCGGCTACGCATTATCTCGACATCGTGATACTCTCGGCTCTTGAGGTGGACGTAAACTTCAACGTCAACGTGCTCGTAGGTAGCGACGGCATCATACGCGGTGCTATCGGCGGACACCCCGACACGGCTGAAGACTCAGCACTCTCTATCATCGTCTGCCCGTTGCTACGTGGCAGAATACCGTGCGTGGTGAACGAGGTGACAACGCTCATCACTCCGGGACGCACCGTAGACGTTGTTGTCACTGAGTACGGCATCGCTGTCAACCCTGCCCGACCGGAGATAGCCGAACGCCTGAAGGCTGCCGGACTGAAGATCGTAACGCTCGAGGAGCTTCGCGACCGCGCACTCTCCGTAATCGGCAACCCGGCACCGCTGCCGTTCGGCGACAAGGTGGTGGGCGTGGTGATGAACCGCGACGGGTCTGTGCTTGACGTGATAAAGAACATTGAGGAATAACAGGGAGAGGGGCACCTCCGCTTGTTGCACGCATTTCGTGCCGTTTTGCCATGTTTTGTACTGGCTTAGTGCAAAAAATCGGCAAAACAGCACGGATTGCGTGCTGTTTTATTTGTGGGGTTAAAATATTTTCTTAACTTTGCACGTGCATGCCAGTCCCAGTGGGGAAAGTGGTAGGCATCTTTATGGGAAATGGCGTTTTCAGACGCTGATCTTTAGGGACACGAACTTCGCAACTTCCAATCCAACCGAAGATTAGGCAACGAGAAACGCCTGCGTTTAGTACGATTATTGTAGGCTATGGTCTGCATCAATTGTCGTATGCACATGTGTCTGTATGTCATGTACAGGCACGGTTGGTACGTATATTGATGTCAGCAGTTATGGCTGTATATATACGTACATGGGCGTGGGCTGGCTGCGTTGCTTATCTCGGTTGGGTAGGCAATGCGAAGGCCTGTGTCCTTGGGATAAGCAAGAAACAGACTCCTGCGCCTTTTTTCGTATATGATTATCTCAACTCAAAAAACTAAAACAGCTGAATCTGAAGAGTCTATAGGCACAAAAACAAAATATATGTTTAAGAACACTATTTTTGCGGCGATTCTTTTGGGCGTTTCTGTCAGTGTCGCTGCGCAGGAAAAAATTGAAGAAAAGAATGCTTCACAGACTGAAATCCCCGGAAACATTGTAGTGGATGCCGAATACCAAGCAATAGATGGCGGAAGCGGATATGGACTGAATATTTCTTGTGGTGGCAAGAATGGAGGATTGGTATTAAAGGGTGCCTTTACAAGTGGAAAAACCAATAGCGACATAACGAAAAATGAGGGATGGAACATTGGTATCGGCTATGGTTATCGTTATTGGTTTAACAAAATGTTCTTTGTTGAAGGACAGGCAGGTGTAGGATATTATCATGGCACAGTAGAGATGAGGTATGAGGATGGTGTGAATGACCATTATTCTGTTGCTCTCGGTCATTATACGACGACTAAATATTCAAAAAAGAAAGACAGTAATGGGGAGTTCGGATGTTTCTTTCAGCCACGTATAGGTGTGAATATAGCCAAAGGCTATGGATTATTCGCCGGTTATAATTGGGACTTTATAAAGTTCAAGTTTAATAAGGATTATACAAGTGACTATTTTAGTGTAGGTATGATAGCCGTGTTCTAATAGCAAACATTGAAGTATGAAGAATATAAAATATCTGATGTTGGCAATAGTTGCCATATTCGCATTTGTCTCATTCACTGCCTGCAGCAGTGATGACGATGACTCTGCGCAGGGCGTGGAAAACCATAGTTATCAGCGTGATGACATAAGTGTTGATGGTGATGGCAATCCTGAGGAATACCATGTCAGGTTGACATTTAAAAGTTCCTCAACATGCGAGGTGAAATGTTGGGGATATGACTGGATATGGTATACGAGTGGGTATAAGAAGAACAACTTCAATGAGACAAAATCTTGTTCTTATTCCGTTTCCGGGAACACAATCACTCTTCACAATTATCCGTTTTATGCATCGGGCGGTAATTTGGTTCTTACCAATTATGGCAGCTATCTTCAAGACAAGGGTGGAGACATCTACGCAAGAAAATAAATAAAGAAAGCTAACATGACTATGAAGAATCTTAAGTATTTCGTAATGGCGATGTTCGCCATTCTCGCGAGCGTTTCATTCTCTGCATGCAGCAGCGACGATGACAAGGACGGCGGCGGCAGCACCGGCGGCAACGCTTTCACAACTGTTGACGGCAGGACGGTCAACTACAAGTATCTCTATGTCGTTCCGCTGAATGACGAGGACGAATTTGATACGAAGAATGTGGCTATGTATGAGCTGGATGCATCTACAGAGGATTTGCTGTATTATCGCCAGCATCCTGACAAGGCCAAGGACAATATGTTTTATTCTTATATGTCAACCGACCTGTATGTGGAGGATTTGAACAAGGAAATTACGGAGTTTGATTTGTGGATAAACTATGACTGCAATCTGAAACGAGATGTCAGCTTGGATGATGACGATGACGACAGCAAGTATCCGGTTGCCTCCACCCACATCTCCTACACTACGCCGGACCAAGGGGAATTTTCTTCCGGCACCTTGAAGATAACAAAGTCGGGCAATACGTTTAAAATCGCGACGACAGAAATTACCGTGCTTGCCTCTGAGATGGGCGAAGATGAAGATGAATGTGACTTCTCAAGACGGACAAAGTGCAAGCTTGGCTTTGAGAGCAGCAACCTTCTGTCTGTCAATCCCGGATTTGATAGTCCGGTGAAGACAATAGTTGTGGACGATGAGGCCAACGTGCGCTTCCTGAAGTCGCTGACCGCGAAAGCGCGAAAGGCAGCAAGGAAGTCCCAGGTGGCTAAATAGTATCATTATGTATGAGGGTATGGCAGGGATGCCATGCCCTCATATAGTTCGTGCCAACGAAAAATTTTCCGCTGAAAAAGTTTGCTTGTATTATAAAATTATGTATCTTTACATCGTGAAAGAGAAGTCCGCGTGGCCTATGTATTTTGTGCGGACACAGACAAGAATAAACTTACAACCGCTACTATTAACATAACAAAATATCAAAACATCATACCATTATGCCGATTACGCTCCACGAACTTCTGACGAGCCGTGACGCACGCCATGCCATGCAGACGAAACTGCTGGCTGACAATTCGGGAAAGACACTGGTGTGCCTCACCGTTGTCATGCCAGGAAGCGTGAAGCGCAATCATCAGTCGCTCTGTGCGGCACACGCTGCCGTAGAGGCTATGCGTGAGGCGTTCCATCTCAACAACATGAGCGACGCAGAACGCGAGGCTGTGCTCACCGAGCGCGACCTCAACACTGGCTACGAGGCTTATCTCATCACACCGCTGCCGCTGCTCGAAGCTAAGCGCATAGCGGTAACGATAGAGGACACGCACCCGTTGGGCAGACTCTTCGATATAGATGTCATAAACTCCGACGGCATACCTGTCGCAAGAAACGATATCGGAGAAAAACCGCGCCGCTGTCTCGTCTGCGAACACGAAGCACGCTACTGCATGAGGATGCGCTGGCACACGCAGGAGGAGATATGGGCGAAGATAAACGAGATGGTAGACCTTTACACTAAGGCAAGACAAACATAACAAACGACCTTAAACAATCTATGGAGATACAAACCCTTAACCCCACAACACCCCGTCAACGACAACGCATAGAGGCGTTCCTCAAACGCAACGACTTGCGCTTCGACGACATGCACTACTACGCTGCCATAACAGACGACGACGGAGAGATGATAGCTGGTGGCGGACTGAAGGGCAACGCAATAAAGTGTGTGGCTGTGGACGATGCGCATAAGGGCGAAGCCATCGCCAACACACTCATCTCACACCTCATAGCACACGCTAACGAGGAGGGACATAGCAACGTCATGTTGTTCACAAAACCCAAGAACAGACAACTCTTCGAGAGTCTGTCGTTCCGACTGCTCGCCGAAGCACCCGAAGCCGTACTTATGGAGACGGGCATCGGAGGACTCGGCGATACGGTAGAGGCACTGAAAAAGATAAAAGAGGAAGGTGAAGTATGCAAAGAGAATAATCAAGGATGTAAAAAGGAAGAAAAAACAAATCTCAACATCACAGCACCTCAACATCTCAACCCCTCAACCCCTCAACCCCTCACCACCACAACGCCTCGGAGAGGCGTTGTGGTAATGAACTGCAACCCCTTCACACTCGGCCACCGCTACTTGATAGAACAGGCAGCAAAGCAAGTGGAACGGTTGTTCGTGATGGTAGTGAGAGAGGACTGCTCACTCTTCGCCTACGCAGAGCGCAAGGCAATGGTGGAGCAAGGCGTGGCACATCTTGAGAACGTCACGGTGATAGACGGAAGCGAGTACGCCATCAGTCAGGCTACGTTCCCCACGTACTTCCTCAAACGTCTCGACGACGCAGCCGACACGCAGATGCTGCTCGACCTCGACCTCTTCCGCCGACACATAGCACCCGCACTCGGCACAACCGTTCGCTTCGTAGGCACAGAGCCAACCGACCGGCTCACACGCCGCTACAACCAACTGATGCACGAGGTGCTCGCCGATGTCAGAGAGACAGCCAGACTGGAGAAGGAGGGCAACGCTGTAAGCGCATCGCGAGTGCGCAAGGCAATGGAGCAAGGTGACATGAGCACAATCAGACAACTCGTACCACCCACCACCCTACCTTATATTATAGCACACCTCGCTACACAAGCACTGCAGGCTGAGCTTGACACCACGCCGAAGCCCGGACTCGTAGACAAGGACAACAACGGAGCGCACCGCGACATGGATTATGCGCTGATGCAACGCAGCATCGACACGCTACACCCCTACTTCGTGAAGCTCGCACTGCTCGGCTGCGCCGATGCTCTGCCCACGCACACCTCCATAAGGGACATAGGCATAGAAGCGGAAAGGGCTATGCTCAGCGCCACCAACGGCGTGAACACCCACAAAGGGGCACTCTTCTCAATGGGACTGGCGGTTGTAGCAGCTGCTCACGAGGAGAGAAAAATAGCTGCCAACGAAGAACAAATACTGAAAGAAAGAAACGGAGGAGAAGATGTTCTCGTCTCCTTACAAACCACAATAAAAGCACTCGCTGCCAGTTTCCCCGACACTAACGGCACGCACGGCAGCAAGGCGAAACTGCTCTCAAAGGGCACCACAGCAATAACAGGAGCACTCGACAATGCTCGCGAAGGCTACGAGATGCTGTTCGCAGAGTGGCTCCCGTTCTACATCGAACGCAGAAAGGAGCACGATGCGTACACGCTGCACAAGACACTGCTGCGCATCATGTGCGACCTCGACGACACCAATGTCATCTATCGCACCGACTTAGCCACAGCCGAGGAGGTGAAGCAGGAAGCCAGAGCACTGCTCGACAAGTTCTCGGAGGCTGCTCTAAAAGACATGGATCGGCACTACACAACCCGAAACATATCACCAGGCGGAGCTGCTGACATGCTATCGCTCACCATATTCATTGGAAGCATACAAACATAGGGGGTGCACTTGTCTCAACTGCACCAACCAGCTAACAAGAATGCTAAGTTGCAACTGCACCAACATGCAAACATGAATGCTAAGTTGCAACTGCACCAACCTACAAACAAGAATGCTAAGTAGCAAGTGCACCAACCTGCTAACAAGAATACAATTCTAACAATCTAATAACTAAAAACCTTGACATTATGGTAGAACTTATTAATCACGGAGTCTATCTCCTCAATGGTACCAAAGTTTGCGACAATTATGAAGGTTTGACACCTGACGAAGCTCGCGAAAACACTATCACTTACGGCATCCTCCGCTCGCACGACGTGGACGGATCGAAGGGTAAGAAGATGCGCATCCGCTTCGACGCAATGATGTCGCACGACATCACTTACGTAGGAATTATACAGACAGCACGCGCAAGCGGACTGGAGGAGTTCCCGTTGCCTTACGCAATGACCAACTGCCACAACTCACTCTGTGCCGTTGGTGGCACTATCAACGAGGACGACCACGTTTTCGGTCTGTCGGCAGCAAAGAAATATGGTGGCATCTACGTGCCTGCTAACCAGGCTGTCATCCACCAGTATGCACGCGAGATGATGGTGAAGTGCGGCAATATGATTCTCGGTTCCGACTCTCACACACGCTACGGCTCACTCGGCAACATGGGTGTTGGCGAAGGCGGTGGCGAGCTCGTGAAGCAGTTGCTCAAGAACACTTGGGACATCAACGCACCTGAGGTGGTGCTCGTATGGCTCGAGGGCAAGCCGAAGAAGGGCGTAGGTCCGCACGACGTGGCTATCTCGCTCGTGAAGGCTACATTCGAGAGCGGCGTTGTGAAGAACAAAGTGCTCGAGTTCGCAGGTCCTGGCGTGAAGGAGTTGCCTATCGACTTCCGTAACGGCATCGATATTATGACTACCGAGACCACCTGTTTGAGCTCTATCTGGATTACAGACGAAGAGGTGAAGCACCACTACGACATACATGAGCGTCCGCAGGACTTCAAGGAACTGAAGCCGGGCGACGTTGCTTACTACGACATGATGATTCGCATCGACCTCTCTTCGCAGGAGGCTATGATTGCTCTGCCGTTCCACCCGTCGAACGCAGTTACAATCCATGAGCTTCAGGCTGACCCGGTTGGCATCCTCACACGCATCGAGGAAGACGCGAAGAAGCGCTTCGGCGACAAGGTGGACGTACATCTCGTTGACAAGGTTGTCGACGGTAAGGTTTACGCCGACCAGGGCATCATCGCAGGCTGCTCGGGCGGTACATACGACAACCTCGCAGAGGCTGGCGCCATCCTTAAGGGCAAGAGCATCGGCAACGACTACTTCACGGCTTCAGCTTATCCGCAGTCGACACCGGTATCAATGGCTGTGACACGCGAAGGCATCACTGCCGACCTCATCGAGGCTGGCGTTGTGATGAAGCCGGCATTCTGCGGTCCGTGCTTCGGTGCAGGCGACGTTCCGTCTAACAACGGTCTGTCTATCCGCCACACCACACGCAACTTCCCCAACCGCGAGGGTTCTAAGCCGGGTCAGGGACAGCTCTCGCTCGTTGCGCTTATGGACGCACGCTCTATCGCTGCTACGGCAGCCAACGGTGGCGCAATCACAGCTGCTACCGACGTGGAGTACGAGAACACTCACAAACCATACGCTTACGACGAGAAGATATACAAGTGCCGCGTTTACAACGGCTACGGCAGACCGCGTCCTGAGACTGAGTTGCGCTATGGTCCGAACATCAAGGACTGGCCTAAAATGTATCCGATGCAGGAGAACATGCTGCTCGAGTTGGCAGCCGTTATCCACGAC
>OIYR01000816.1_pt1 | contig 16811 bp, 15 predicted proteins | sample 1588221 | NCBI WGS metagenome assembly OIYR01 (sample SAMN03283292) | human gut metagenome | biome: human-associated habitat; material: feces | host: Homo sapiens | place: Peru | collected 2012 | reverse complement strand
GTTCTAGTTGTTCTAATTTTTCTTTTTTATTTGATTTTTTCGCTTTAGGCTTGCTTTCTGATTCGTTTATTGGTTCACTAATTTCATTTTCACTAAATAAATTATCAGCAAAAACTGCTTTATCACAAGGGTTAACTTCACTGTTTAAAGTAACAGTTTGAGTACTTGGCACATTTATTAAAATTGGTTTGTCATTATCACTTATGGTATAATTTAAAACTTTTTTGTATTTTTTACCATCATGTAAATATTTTAAAGTAAATTCCTTTTCTCCTAAAGTATCAGTATCTATATAATCATCACCATTTAAAAGCTCAATATTTTCATCATCTATAATATCTTTCAATTGAACTTTACTGTAAACATTAAAATTATTAGAATTATAACTTACATCATAATTCTTTTCTTTAAATAAAATATAGTATTCAGTATCAACAACATTATATTCACTACTTGTAAATAAATTTGCTTTATTAATATCTTGCATAATTAATTTTCTAATTGCATTATTAGGCGCATTATTATACATTAATTGTAATCTAGACAAATAAACATCAATATCAACAGGTCTATCTGCTATAAGCAACCAAAAATCATAATCAATACTATTATAAAAATTTCTTAATTGATAAATAGTATTTTGTTGAGTACCTTGATCCATAATAAATATATTTTTCGGTGCAACTTTTACACCAGTAACATATGATCCATCATCTAATTGAATCATTCCATTCATTATTTGTCTAATAGGTAACCAATCTTCACTATAACTAACTCCAGATGGAGCAGAATTATTCATTCGACTCATCTTTAACACACCAACCTTTCCAATAATATCTGCGTGGATTAAATATAAAAGTACATACATTAATTATAAATTGTAATACGTTATGATAATGCATAACTGGAGTTACTAAGAACCCAGTTATTGCTGCTGGCATCAAAATCATTACCATTTGACCAAGATTTGCATTTTGAACTATCATAAGTAAAAGTATTGTTATTCCACAACCAAACCCAAAGAGCAATATATCAGTTAGAGTAAAGAACCCTAATATCAACTGAGATTTCTTTGAATTAGCAGGTATTAAATAATTATCCATTCCCTATTCATTCCTTTCTTATTATTTTTTATCCTTATTAGCACTTGCTTCACGTTGTCTTCGAGCAATTTCCCCTTCATTTTTAGCTTTCGCAACATCGAATATGTCTCCCATTTTTTTAAGTGGTTTCGTTCCATCATCGACCTTCATATCACCTTGTACATATTCTAAAGTGAAACCAGCATCTTGAACATATGATTTGTTCAAGTTTCTAGATACTGTTTCTCTCATACCTTCTGCATTTGCATGAGCAGCATATAATTTTACATAAACATCATTATCAGTTTGTTCCAATTCTCTAAAGTGTTCATCTGACAAAAATGCCATATTTTGAGCAGCTTGAGAAAAATCATAACGATATTGGTCATACATTTGTTGTGCTTGTGCAACTGTTATCGCATTTCCTGCTGCATCTTTTAAATTACCTGCTTTTGCATCTTCAATTGCCAATAATTTATTTCTCAATTCTGTAGCAGTAAAATTTCCAACTCGAAAATTAGATGTAGCTTTACCAGCTTCTTTGTCAATAACTGATTCAACTGATGTCGCTACAGATTTCTTTTTAGCAGCAATGTCATCAATTAATTTATTTTCATCTATTAAATCTTGAGCGCTATCATTTATACCAATAAATTCGCCTACTCTACCAGCAGTATCCAAAATATGTCCACCAATTACATTAGCAGTTGTACCTAAGTAATTAGCAATACCATTATTATGGGAAGTTTCTTGATGTGCAGCTCTATAAGCTGCACGTTTAGCTTTTGCTGCTAATGCTTCATTAATTGCAGTATTAGAAGAATTTTTAACATCTTTAAAATTCTTAGCCCCCCGACCAGATCTAAAGCCTCTTGTTGCACCAGATGCAGTACCTGCCACTGTTGAACCAAGCCCACGAATCGCTGCGCCAACTTTGTTTCTAAAACCTTCAGCATTACGAACATTTTTAATAGCACCAGCACCATTTTTAAGTAACATTCCGCCAGCTCCACCAACTGTTGATGCAGCAGCTAAAGCACCACCCATTGCAAGTTTGTCCATTAAACCAAGCTTCATGCTTCCTGAATCTAAATGGAACATATCACCAATTAACTTAGGTGCTTGTCTCATAAATATAACAACGCCCATTATTATTAGAGCTTTTGCTGCTAGCCTTTGTGTAGCAGTTAAACCAGGTAAAGGAATATTTTGAAAATTATTAGTTACTTGAGAAATCATAAATACGCCCAAATAAATTATTGCAATTCTTATAAAAACCTCTATATAAGTACTTATTGTTTTTTTCATCCAATCACTAAATACGTCTTTTAATTTTCCACCAGGAATAACCCTACATATAACTGGAATTGGTGCAATAATTTGGAAAAACATAAGTTTCACCACACGCACCGCCATATCAAAGCAGAAATTTAACAAAACATATAACACAAATACACCAGCAATTGTTGATACAAAAGCATCATACGAAACTTTTCCAGCTGCTGCAGATTCTCCAAATCCAGCAAACGTTGAAATAGTATACTCATTATTCTTAAATTTTCCAGTTACAGATGCCAAATTTTCTCCATCTGTAAAAAACAAACCTCCATCCCCATTTATATTTTCAGCACAAGTACTTAAATTAATATCTCCAGATTCATCATTATCTATTGCATAGCCTTTTTTTTCACACCATTCAACATTTGGATGTAAGAATGCAGATAATATATTATAAGCCATCCTTTCACCCGGTTCTTGATTTTTAACCGATTCACTATCTGAAGTACCTAAAATTAATTTTGGAATTGTATCTTGATTTAAAACTGTATTTTGTATATTAAATGCTAGTGTAAACGCTGATGGTAACACAGCAATAATAGCTAATGAAACCACTACATCTTTTATTAATTTAGGAAAAGAATTTTCTCCTTTTGCAAATTCATCAGGATTAATAACAGCCTTAAGTAATGAATAAGCTAGTGAAAATAACATTATCATTCCTAAAATAACATATATTCTGCTTACAATAGTTTTATAATCTTGTGCATCAAATATATTTGTTTTTGCTAAAGCATTAAAAATATCATATACATAATCAATCAATTTATAAATAACTGTATCAATATGCATTAATAAACCAATAGCATCAGCTTTCATTTATATCACCTACCCTATACCACATGTACCGTATGCCCCAAAAAGGGTCATAAGTAAACTAATTATTGATGGTAAAAAGAACAATAATACACAATAAATAAATCTTTTTACTGCTGTTGTTCCAGCTTTTAATAAAGCATCTTTATCATTACTTGCAATTGCTTTAACAAAATCCGTTATAACTAAAACTAGTAAAGCAACAATTGCTGCATATTTCATAATATTTAATATTTCTTGTAGCCAAAATGCAGGATAATTAGAATCTTTTGGATCTCCTAAAGCAGGACAATAAGCCGCATCTTCTTCATCTACAGCTACTACTATATTTCTTGTAAAATCATTTTTTATAACACTCGCATTAACATTTATACTAAATGAAAATAAGAATAAAAAAGTAGTACATAAAAGCAATATTTTTTTTAATCTCTTTTTCACTTAAAATCACTCCAATCTTCAAGAACACTTGATACATAAATTTTAACATAAATAACAATTGCCGTCAATTTGTTTATTGGTAAAAATTTATATTTTTATATGGAAAATTAACACCTAATTTAATTCAATCCAAAAGTTATTTCACTATACTATTTTTATCATCAAACAGAAGTGTTGAACATTTAGTTGCATATTTTAAGGAAAAAGTCAAGGGAAGTGCCGGAAAATCGAAGGACTTTTGTACCATATATGCCAGAAAATCAAAATTTTTTTGAAAATAACTATGTTAAATCGTCCAGTATCATCTAAAATACTAATAGATAAAATTAAAAAGAGCTTCAGCCCTTTCATTTTTTTAACTTTTTAACAAATTTATAGCCTTTTAAAGCTAATTTATAACCATAATAAACTAATGGATTAATAACATAATCAAACTCCCCTATTAATTCTATGATTTCAGGATTAAAGCCTTTTTTTAATTCATATATTCCATAATAAGGACCATTCTTATCCATATTTAATGATATTCCATAGAAATTAACATATTTTAAATGTTTTTTTATAGAATCTTCAATATGTTCTCTATAAAAAGCATACTTAGGATTAAATTCTTTATAACTTGAAGCTGTACCACTCATAAATGTAATACCTTCATCTCCAGTAAACACACTCATTAAAGCCCCAATATTTATTTCTTTATTTGTCTTTCTTAAAGCTATTGCATCATCTAATTGTTTATTTAATTTAACAATTTTGCTTTCCAATTCTTCATGATGTCTTTTTATTTTATCTCCAATATTTATTTTTTTCATTTGTGCTTCTAATGTTTCTAATTCTTTTTTAGTATTTTCTAAAGTATTCCAAACATAATCATAATAAAGGTTAGTATCTATATAAGCAATATAAAGTGTAACATAATCACTCATTAAATCAACCATTTTTTTATAATAAGAGGCAGGTCTAATAATAAAATTTTTATTTATTGCTGTATCTTCTAATAATTTAACAAATTCATCCATTTTATTTGTATCAACAGTTTTAACTCTAACACCCATATCATATGTTTTAGCTATATTTTTTTTAGTACTCTTGCTAAATGTTTCTATTGTATCATTATATGTATCTTTAAGTTCTATTCTACATAGAACTCTAGGTTGTAAATCTTCAAAATTTTGACTAAAGCCCATATGTTTAAAACCTAACTTTTTAAAATTAAAATAAGCTTCTTCTCCACATTTTTCTTTTAATTTACCATCGCTATCTCTAGTGGCATAAATAACATTTGGATCTAGTTTTAACATAAATCCATGATTTTTCTTAACATATTTTATTACTTCATCATTAAAATCTTTTAACAAATTAAAATCAAATACATCAATTAAATAACCTCTCGGAGAATAATATAAACTCAAATTTAAAGGCATTTTCTTTTCAAGTAACATTGTTGCCCCTACTAAAGTATCATCTTTATAAAACCCTAGTAAATGCCTAACCCAACCTGTACCACTTTTTAAAATTCCCCATTCAGGCAATTGATAAATTGAAAAATAAGGATTTTTTAAAGCATATTCTCTAAATTCATTTTCTTCAATAATTTTAAGCATTATTTCCTCCTTAGTTTTCTATAAACTTTTAACATAACTGGTAGCATCTTATATAACAATTTATTATTAACTAAATCAAATTCTCCGATAAATTCTATATACTCGTCTCCAAACTTTCTTTTAAAATCATGTAATTTAGCTAAGTTCTTATATTTAGTGTTTGGATCTCCAGGTGTTCCAAATAAATCAAAAAATTCATAACCATTATTATAAGCATCTTTAATAGCTTCATAATAACTTCTAGTAACAGCAAAAGTAAAATTAGCTAAATCATCACTACCTATATATAAACTCCAAGCCCTATTTTTAGTATAAGTACATATTAATGAACAAACACATACCTCATCTTTATCTATCTTACTAAAAATATCTTTTTCTTTTTCTAATCTAGCAATCTTATTTTTAATATCAGCTTCTTTTTTCTTATTTACATCAAGTTCCTTATTTAATTCACCTATTTCTTTACATATATTATCTAATAATTCTTTAGGTCTAATACTAATATTAAAATATTTCATATTATTATCTTTAGCCATTTCTTCACTAAATATTTTATAATATTCTAAACTATGTGGATCAAAATCATCTTTACTACTATTACTTTGAATTAATCTATAAAAATCTTCTACTTTTACATCATTATCCACAATCAAGTTATAACTATAACTTCTCTTAACACTTTTCATAAAAGATTTATTAAACTTAGCTTCTATATCTTCCCATGACTTTTTTAAATTAATTCTAAATGTATATCTAGGTTGATTACCTTCATATAATTTATAAAAGCCTGTATGTTTATAACCTAAACTTAACATATAATTATAAAGTTCATAATTATTTTCTCCACCATCTTTTTTATTTCCATCATCATCAATATCTTGATATTTAATATCTGGGTCAAACTTAATATATATTATTTTATTATCTTTCATATATTGTTTTAAATAAATAGTAAATTCTTTTATTACATCTTTATTACTATAATCTAAAACAAATCCACGGGGAGCATAACCATAACTAAAACCAAATGGTGTACGTCTAAGCAATATTAAACAAGTTGCTACCAAATTACCATCATTATCTTCCATTCCCACATAACATGGAATTTGTCCCTTAGCATTTTTACAAAATTGTCCCCATTCATAACTTTGTAAAAAATGTGATTTTTTATGTTTACTTTCAAAATCTCTATATTTACTTATATCTACATTTTCAATAAATTTCATGTAATTACCTCACTATCAATCTATATCTAGTTTACCACAACAAAATGCATTAAACAAGAAAAAACACCTATACTTATTATAGGTGTAAACCCCAAAAATATAATTATTTTTGTATTTTTCTTTCATACATATTTCTTAATGTTCTTGTTAATCTAACATGTTCTATTTCCTTAGGCATATTATTTTCATCTGCCACTCTCATAGCTTGTTCAATTTTTATTTGACATTTTTCTTTAGGACTTTTAGCCAAATCTAACATAAAATTCTCTAAGTTAGTTCCATTAAAATTCCATTCTGAAACATACACTGTCTTATAAAAGTCCATTAATTCAAATGGATATTTTTGGGGATTATCATAATATTGTTGTTTTCTTACATTCATTAATACTTGTAATAATATATCTCCAGATATAGGATTATTAAAATATTTTTCTAATTCAACTAATTTTGCATATACTTTACTCTTATCCATTCTACACTCTTCAGGAATAAAGTCATACACAAACTTTTTATTAACTAATATATCTCCACCAGTTAAAATAGACATTTGATTAATCGATTTTCTAAAATCATCAGGTAAATTTTCTATACCAAACATATCTGCTAGATCTTTAAACTCATGAGCCATATTACCAGAATAATAAGGAAAATCATTTTCGATAAGTTTACCATTATCAATATCATTCATTTTACTTTTAGTCATAGCAAAATATCTATAAGAATATAAAAAATTATTATCAAACTCATTCTTTTTATTATCCCAAGTTGGATCAAAATAATAAACTCCATGCACATCATATTTATCATCATTAACAAAAATTACATTCCTTGCATGACCAGTCTTTTTTCCAGGCTTCTTTAATCCTATCTCTCTACAATCAATACCTAATTTTTCTAATAAAGTCTTAAATATAACAGCATAACCAACACAAACTATTTTATTACCTAATAAAGCAGATGATAAATTTCTCGATATCATTTTATCTTCATTTTCAGAAGCTTCAACATATACTTTATCCCTAACTAAATCATAAACATACATTATTTTTTCTAATGGAGAAAAATTACATCTTTCAATTTTCTCAACAATACCATTTATAACCTCTATCGTATTTTTATATTCTTTAAATGAAATTATCTTGTCATTTCCACTAATTTGAAAATAAATATTATCTGTTTTATTTCCAAAAGCTTCTACTACTTCATTTAATAATTTTGGACTCAAATCAAAAATATCTTCAAAAATTATTTTTTTCGTAACCAAAACTGGATTCCTTCGCACAAAATCTGCAACTTTTTTTGGTGGATAATCAAAAACAATATCTTCTGCATTTTTTAAATAACAAACTCTATTATTTTTAATTAACTCTAAAAATTTAACTTGTTCTTCATTATCAGAAAAAACATCCATGGAAAGATCAATGCTTTCATCAAAATCAAGTGGATTAGAAATTATTTCTTCAAAGCTTTTACCTAATGGCACTCGTAAACTTATTTCATAATCATACGGACTCATTCCACTAGAAACCTCCGTATAAAAATAATCCGAAGATTCATCAAATGGACTAAATATTAATTTTCCTTTCATAATACCCCCCAAAAAAATCTCATTGCATGTACAATGAGATTTTAACACTAGTTAATCCACAACCCCCATTGCATCACAACTACCCAAATTCTAACATATTTTAGCCATTTTGTCAAATTTACGCCACGTTTTTAAATCATATAATCATCTAAATTAAAAGTAAATTCTATTATACCTGCATAATTATTATCATCAATACAGAGCGTATAAAAACTTAGAAAAACAATAAACTTATTTTTTAAATACCTAGTAACTTTAATATCCATCGTAGGTTCAACACATTTATCATTAACATATAATAAAGTTTCTTCATTAAAAATATAACTATTAAAATCAATTTGTTCATTCATTGGTATTTCAAGTAACCTTTCTAATTTACAATTAAGATCAAAACTAAAAGAATAATTATCTCCAGAAATATCAAATGATAATGTTTTAAAAGAATCAACTAATACCTTCTTTCCTTCTTGATATTGTGTATATTCATGAGAAACAAAATGAGTATCAATATTTTCATTTTTTACACTTTCTAATTTAGCAACTTTAAACATATAAATCGACCTCGAAAAATATTATATCAAAAAACACCCATAAGGTGTAATAAAATTATAAATCAAACAATATTTTCTTTAACATTAAATTAACATTAGAAAATTCTACATTAGATGCTGCAACACCACCAAGGATAATTGTATTAACACTTAATTTAGTATCTTCTTCAAATCTAAGTAAAGTTGTTTGATAAAATTGAGCATATTTTCCATTACTTTGAGGAAAGCTAAATGACAAAGCTCTAAACTCAGAACCATTTTCATCTTGTAAATAAAAATGTCCACCATGAGCATTATCTGCCCCACTTATTAAACCAGATAAAGTTATCTCATAAATACCTGGTTTAACTAAAACTTCATTTTCATTAACTATTTCAAAATAATCTGAAGGATTAGGAATCAACCATGGAGATGAAATAGTTAGCAAACCCTCCTCTTTAGTATCTACGAAACTCGTGTAAAACATAGCCTCTACACTTGCCGGAAAACTAGGTCCAACATCTCCTTTTTCCCCTTGAGGCCCCACAGCTCCAATTTCTCCAGCAGGCCCAGTTGGTCCCGTAGGTCCCATGACCGTACAAATAAGACCTAACTCCATCATTTCTTTTCTAAGTTTTTGTTTTTCAAGAATTTTATTACAAAAGTTATTCACAAAAATCACCCCATATACTTTAATATATGCTTTAAAATACACTTGTAAACTTTTTAAAACCATATTTACTTTAAGGTATTCATTTGATAAAATATTAATGGTGATACTAAATGAATTTATTTGAAATAATATTACTTTTAATTGTTATATTAGGAATTTTAGCAATAATATACGCTACTATATATAATAATTTAGTTAGTTATAAATTAAAAATTGAAAAAGCTGAAGGAATAATTGATGAATCTTTAAGACAAAAATACGATATAATTGCTAAGTTAAATATTGCTATAAAAAAAGTTGTAACAAAAAAAGATTATTTAAAAGAATATATAGATTTAAAAGATAAAAGAATAACCAACTATGATTTAGATAGAAAATTAACCGAAGCTTACAACATAATATTAGAAGTAAAAAACGATCATGAAGAATTAAATACCAAAGAATTCAATAAGGATTTAAAAGAAATAGATCGAATTAATGAAACATTAACCTCATGTAAAACTTATTTTAACAATAACACTGGGGAACTAAATAAACTTATAAGAAAAGTTCCAACAAATATTGTAGCAAAAATACATGGATATAAAATAAAACCATTCTTTGATGGTAAAAATATGCAAGACGCTGTTATAGATGATTTTAAACTATAACAGTTTTTTATTAACAAATTAAAGCAAATTTTAATGTTACTTTCTTTATATTTTATTTTAAAAATAGCTTGTAATATTAGCCACAATATTGTATAATTATTTATAGGAAATATATCAGTCGTTGAGTGTCTACCAAATCTTTTAACGAGAGGAGGTTTGATACAATGAAGAATAAAACTTTTATTTTAAAGTTTTTAGACTTTATTTGTACCATTTTGTTTTTAGTTATTATTTAAATAGCCATAATAAAGAAATGACACTTAGCACTATGAACTTTTAGTTCAATAGGCTAAATGTCGCCACTATTTAGGTAGACATTCAACATTGCAAAACTGAATGTTTCCTTTTTTTATTTTATTCAAGTTTCCTTGACATATTCATAATAACACATTTAAAAAATTTTTTCAAGTTTTTAAAAGCAATTTATTTACACATATATTTTCTTAAGTAATAAATTTACATCATTAATTTTAATCCTTGAAGATGCAGCATCGCCAATAATACCTGCCATAACTTGTAAGGTTGTATCTTTTTTAAATTCAAATACAATATTTTGAGAAAAATGCATTTGAGGCACAACCCCACCTGATAGTTTAAAAGATAGGTCCATTACAACTTGGCCAGCATCATCTTTAACATAGAATATTCCTCCATGTGTACTATCAACCTCTTCAATAGCACCTGAAAAAGCAATTTCATAAACACCAGCACTAACGATTATGTCATTTCTACCATTTATCTTAAAAAATTCAGAATCTGTAGGTATAATATGAGTATCTTGAATATTCATTAAACCTGAAATATTCGTTTCTGCAAAGCTTGCAAACAACATTCCTTCTGTTGAACCTTCCATGATTGGTCCAATAGGACCTTGAGGTCCAGTTGGACCAACATCACCTTTATCGCCTTTGGGAATTGCAATAGTTAAATGGTGAGTATTTAAAGAAAAATTATCTGTAACTTTAGCCATTTGACCAGCATCTAAAGTTTTAGTATCCACGATATCAATTATTTCACAATTTCCATCTTCACCATTTTCTCCTTTTGGTCCAATTTCTCCGGTATCTCCTTTATCTCCTTTGTCACCTTTTTCACCTTTTATAGAACCAGCATCTTTCCAAATTCCATCATTTTCACTCCACACAAAAATATTTGAATTAACTAAATACGCATCACCAGTTTTACCAACTGGATGTCTATCTAATAACTCATCTTCACTTATATAATAATCTATAATATTTATTCCTTCACCTTTTGGGCCTTTCGGACCAATTATTGTACAAAATAATCCTAAATCCATTAACTCTTTTCTTCTTTTCTGAGCATTTTGTATCATTTTACATTTATCCATCTTAACACCTCTGATATATTAAGATATGAAAAATTAAAACAAATTGTTAAAACAATGGACAAGTATCATGAGCATGTCCAGCATAAATTCATAAGTTATTAATGAAAGGAGTTCAAAATGAACAATAATATAAAAAGAGCAAAACAATATATAGATTGTTTTAACAAAGAAAATCCAAATATAACGTATACTTGTTTCGGACCAACAGGTCCAACTGGACCTACAGGACCAGCTGGAGCCACCATAACAGTTGGTGTAACAACTACAACTGATCCTGGTACAAACGCAAGTGTAGTTAATACTGGAACACCATCTAATGCCATATTAGAATTTAACATTCCAGCTGGAGCAACCGGACCTCAAGGACCACAAGGAATTCAAGGGCCACAAGGAGCTCAAGGAATACAAGGGGCAGAAGGACCTACGGGACCTGCCGGACCAGCAGGTCCCCAAGGAAATCAAGGACCAATTGGACCAGCTGGTATTACACAAACAACTACCTACGGACGAAAATATGAAACATCACAAACACCACTTTCATTAACAGCAAGTGTATCACAAGATGTACCATTAGCAACCAATGGTCTTGCAAACCAAATAACCCAAGAAACGGAAAACAAATTAACTATACCAACCACAGGTATTTATAAAATAGATTATTATTTCTCAGGAAGTAGTAATGCAGCAACAGATGTTACCATATCAGTAAACCAAAACACAACTCCAATTAGTAATACAACAATAGGAAAAAGCTTAACGGCAAATCAAGACACAGACTTCGTAGGAAGTACCATTGCCAACCTTAATGCAAACGATAAAATAGGCCTTTCAATAGAAGCAACAAACACAGCAACAATATCTCCATCATCAGACACCAGTGCTTACATTAATATCATAAAAATAGCATAACACCAAAGAATCAATATTTAGAAACTTTCTAATTATTGATTTTTTAATTCAAAAAGAAAAAGACTTAGTAAAAGCTAAATCTTATTTTGACCAATCAATTGGTACAAGCCCATTTTTTATTAAAAATTCATTAGTTTTAGAAAATGGCTTGCTTCCAAAAAATCCCGAATAAGCAGAAAATGGGGAAGGATGAGGGCTCATAATAATATAATGATGAGGATTTGTTATAAGTTTAGCTTTCTCTTTAGCAAAGTTTCCCCATAAAATAAAAACTACAGGTTCATCTTTTAAATTAAGAAGTTTAATAATATAATCAGTCATTGGTTCCCAACCTAAGTTTCTATGACTTGCAGCCTTATCCTTTTCCACCGTTAATACAGCATTTAACAAAAGAACACCCTGCTTAGCCCATTCAGTTAAATCCCCATTATCCTTCGGAGGTATTCCCAAATCATCATTTAATTCTTTATAAATATTTTGTAAAGAAGGTGGTACTCTCACTCCTTTTTGAACTGAAAATGATAACCCATGAGCTTCCCCTTTACCATGATATGGGTCTTGTCCCACAATTACTACCTTTGTATTTTCATAACTTGTTAATTTTAAAGCATTAAATATATAATCTTTCGGAGGATAAATTTCCTTAATCTCATATTCATGCATAATTTTTTTATAAAAATTTTTAAACCCAGGACTATCCCAAATAACTTTTAATTTTTCATCCCAATCATTTCCTATCATTTTAAAGCCTCCCGAACTGCATACATAATACCTTCAAAAGTATCTGATGCTATTAAAAACCTTGATGTATGACAAAACCTTAAGTATGGTGGTAAATTATTTACCCATTCTAAAGGAAAATCTTTCTTCAACTTATTTGTATTACTATCTATAGTTACCCCTTGAGCAGCATAACCTCCTCTGTTTGATGGGTATACTACATATATTGCATCTGTAAATGGCAAATAATCTTTATAAAATAAAGGTTCATTTAAAACAATAATTCTTTTATCAACAGCATCTTCATAATATTTCTTTACTTTCAAAATATCAATTTCATGTAATTTTCCTTTACTTATCATATTTTCTAATATTTTTTTAGCAAATTCCATTGCTTCAAAGAAATTATCATCATTATCTATTACATCTTTATTATTAAAAGAATCAATAGCTATAGCTAAAGCATTATAACTACCTGTATTATCACATAAATCTAAGTCTTCAATTAGTTTTCTATCAATGCTTTCATAAATATATTTTCCATATAATTCTTCTGCAAAAGCTCTCCATAACTTACCAAAAGCAGCATAAGGATGACCATCACTTCTACATTCATTATTAGCCATATGATGATCAAACTCTCCCATTCCTATATCAAAAACTAATCCATCAAATTCATCTGGAACAACATTACTTCTTATAATTTCCAACTTAGGATTTATAATCTTTAAAAAAGCAGCCCCGAAAACATCATCAGCATGAAATTTGCCAGCATGAGTTAAAGCCACTTTCATATTTTTTATAGTTTCTACTTTCATACAACCTCACTTATGATACATCTCATGATTATTTATCTTACAAGCCCTATAAATTTGTTCAAGTAAAATACCACGAAATAAGCCATGAGGAAAAGTCATTTGTGAAAAACTAATTAATTCATTACAAAGACTTCTAGCCTCATCATTTAAACCTAAAGAACCTCCAATTATAAAAGTTATATTACTATTCTGAGGTAAAATTTTATCTATTTTATCAGCAAATTCTACACTTGAATACATTTTACCTTTTAAATCTAACCCAATATTATAATCACTTACTTTTATATTCTTTATTAAATTACTTATTTCTTTATCATAATTTACATCATCTTTTAATTCTATTATTTCAATTTTTATATACTTACTAATTCTTTTCTTATAATCATTTATAAGTTCATCCAAATAACTTTCTTTAATCTTTCCTACACACAATATTTTTATCATATTTCAATTACTTCCGTTTTTTCATCTTGTCTTGCACAAATAATATCATGAAAATCAATTCCATATTCCATAAATGTATTATTAATGGTTTCCATAGCAATACTTTCTAAATTATTTGTTTCGCTTAAATGTATCAAAACTATTTTCTTAGTTTTATCTCCGATTAATTTAGTAAGATAAAATGATGCTGCCTTATTAGACAAGTGGCCTTCATCAGAATAAACTCTTCTTTTTAACCATTCAGGATAAGGACCATTCATTAATAATTCTATATCATGATTACTTTCAAACAAATATATATCTAAATTTTTCAAATACTTAAAGTTTTTAGCATTAACATAACCTGTATCAGTAACATATGCAATTTTTTTACCATCACATTCAAAAACATAATTTCTAGAATCTGGTGCATCATGGCTAGATTTAAATGATGTTATATGAATTCCATCTAAGTCAATTGTATCTTCAAGTACAATTATATGCTTATAATCTTTTACATCTTCAATTGAATAAAACATTTTTTCACTCACTATTAAAGCTGCTCCAGTTTTATCAAGTAAAGTTTTCAATGCTGATACGTGATCTTTATGATTATGAGTTATAACAACATAATCTATTGTTTTTACATCAACACCAATATCTTTTAAATTTTCATTTATATATTTATAATTTCTTCCAGCATCTAACAAAAATCTTTTATTATTTATTTCTAAATAAGTAACATTTCCTTTAGAGCCAGAAGATAATACTACTACTTTCATTAGAATCTTATATACCTCGTTGGATTTTGGAAAGAATATGCCCCATGGAATGGCCATCCGATTGATACCCCGAAATGAAGGTGGGTACCAGCAGTTGGATTATATTTACTTGGTGCAGGAACAACATATCCAGTATTTCCCATTTCTCCAATTTGGTCTCCTTTCTTAACAGTTTGACCTTCCACAACTGTAGCTCCATACATATGAGCATATTGTGTATAAATATTATTTTCATGTTCAATTATTACAAAGTTACCATCGGTACTTCTATAACCAACCTCAACAACAGTTCCCGGAGCAACCGCAAACACCCTTGATCTATAACCAGTACCAGAAATATCAATACCGTCGTGGTGTTTTCCCCATCGCCATTGGAAAGGACTTGTAATAACATATGGATATTCAGTTGGATAACCCCATCCACTAGTTGGATAATAATAACCATTTGTTCTTCTACCAATTGTATATTGTTCTTGAACCATTTCTCTAATTACTTTACGATCCTTAATTTCAACACCAGTTGAACGTTCACCATTAATAACCTCATAAGTACTATGAATTAATGTTATACCATTAACACCAGGTCTTGTAGGTTCTTTATAACTTGGTTCTTTTGTATTATCAACAATTGGATCTGCTGTTGTAAATGGTGTAATATTTTCATTTATTTCATAAACACTATAAGTTAAAGTAATTACTGGATTAATAATTGTAATATTAACCACACTACCTACTGCAAGCATCGAATCCTCACTCTTATATTTAGGGTTTGCAATCAAAAATTCTTGAGAGTTCATTTTATTATCTTCACTAATACTAGCAATACTATCCCCAGACTTAACTGTATAAGTATCCATTTTAACATCTGGACCAAATAACAAATATTGACTTAAAGATTCAGAATCAGTATAAATTTTATTTTTAACACTAACATATCCTTCTTTTATAGTTATAGTTTCATTAAAATACATATTTTCAATAATAGAACCTATTTCATTTATACTTCTATGACCATTATTATAATCATTTAATTCTTCTTCTGTTACAAACGATAAAACATATTTTTTTAATGAATCTTCAAATACTTTTCTATCTAAAACATTAATAACAATATTTTCTTTTTCTTTATCATCACTTTTTATTGTAATAATATAACCTTTTATAGTAAAATCATCTGCATTTTCAATTTTTTGATATATTTCCTCTACCCTCATATAGTTTTCATCAAACGTTTTTGTTTCCACTATATCAAGTCCATCTGGAGGATAAACATAATCAACATTATACTTATCACTTAAAAATATTGGATCATATCTCACCACCACGTTATCTATACCAAGAACTAAAGATAACTTCTTTACTCCATCAATAATCAATCTCTTATCTGAAATATTAGGCTCTACATCTTTACCATAAGGAGTTATAGTAACATGAAATAAAACAGGTACCTTTAATATATCTAACTTATTAATCATTGGTAATGGATTCTTACTACAAAACATAATCAAATCCACATCACTAAAATAAATTCTACTGACAAGTTTTTGATTAAAAGGATTTCTCACATCAACAAAACCAGCCTTAACCCTATTTATAAACCAATTAGAATAAAAAGCCGGTATATCAGTTCTCCCACTAACAAACAAAATCATAACTCTGCCTCATAAACCTCATTACCATGCTCTTTAATAATATCCTTTAAATCTTTGACTTTAAGCCACAACGAAGCCGTATTATCATTCGGATGCATACCAATAATATCCTCATCATGAAAATCATCATCTAAATAAAACTTAACTTTTCTTTCATTATCATTAAGTAACCCTAAAGGACTTACCGCTCCTGGATAAAGACCGAGAATTC
>OIYR01000815.1_pt1 | contig 16824 bp, 10 predicted proteins | sample 1588221 | NCBI WGS metagenome assembly OIYR01 (sample SAMN03283292) | human gut metagenome | biome: human-associated habitat; material: feces | host: Homo sapiens | place: Peru | collected 2012 | reverse complement strand
TGCTTTTGCATATAACTTAACATTTGTTAAAATAAAAATTAATAAAATTATATAAAATATTTTAAAAACAACTCTTTTTTTCATTTTCTACACCTCATACAATTTTTTTCGTGTTCATTTACAAAGTTATAATTTTTCCAGCTATATATTTTAACATTTTATATATATCTTCCATATCTACTTTTTCATCATCTGTTACTTCTATAATGTCTTTATCTTCTACTGAAAGCGTACCTTTTGCTAATCTTTTCACTGCTGTATATACATCTTCCATGTCTACCTTTCCGTCTCTTGTTATATCCCCTTTTTGATATTTCCTAAATGATTTATCCACTATTATTTCACAAGCAACATTATATCCTTTATCCTTATGAATAGCCCAAATTTTACATGTTCCTACACGTCTTGGCTTAACATTTCCATTTTCATCTACTGTTGCAATACGACTATCACTTGTGCTCCATTTTACATTTTTACTTGCTCCATCAGGACTTATTATCACTGATAATTTTAATGGATTTTGAGAATAGAAAGTATATCGCAATTTATCTAAATTCATATATGTGGCCCTTCGTACAACAATATCACATGTTGCTTTTTTATTTGTTCCATCTGTTGTAGTTGCTGTTATTGTACAAGTCCCATTTGATGTTCCTGCTCTTACTCTTCCGTCGCTATTTACTCTTGCTATATTCGTATTACTACTTGTCCATGTTACCTCCTTATTTTCAAGATCAGTTGGCTTCACTGTTGCTATAAGTTGCAATTCAGTTCCATCAGTAAACACATGACTTGTTTTATTTAAAGATACTCCTGTTGCTCTTTTTACAGTTATCTTGCAAGTTGCACTAATTTGTGTTCCTCCTGCTATTTTCCCAGAAGATACAACTGTACTTGCCGTTATATTACATGTTCCATTTCCTACAGGTGTAACAATACCCTCACTATTTACTCTAGCTACTTTTTCATCACTACTTTTCCATGTAACATCTTTAAATCTATAATTTGATGTTGGTTTCAAAATGATTGCGTTTTTATCACTAAATATGTATTCTGTTTTATCTAATTTTAGCTCTGGAATATTATCAACTTTGACCGTTACTTTAGTAGATTTTCTTCTATCTCCCTGTAGTCCCTTTAAATTTAGTGTATTTGTTTCGTTTTGAGTATAGGTCTTAACATAAATTGTTTTTTTATTTGTTTCTTCTCTTTTATATACCGAGAAACCTGATGGAATTCTATAAAGAGGTTCATCTGAAATCAAATATACTTTAGTACTTTTATCCTCTTTTGAATAATTTGCTTGAGAAACAGTAACAATTGGAGATGTATTATAATCTTTAACTGCTACTATACCATCTAATTCGTTTTCTATTAAAGCATCATCATAAGATACATAATATCTTCCCCCATCTCCCCAACTACGTCCCCAAGAGTTTTGTACTATATATGCACCATCATGTGCTGGTCTTTTACCTTCTTTAAAATTATTTCTACTGTAATTATCATCCCATCCTATTATAGAGACTGCATGGCTCGCCTTTACACTTGGGTCATTTATATATAGCGAATAAGTTGACGAATTGTAATATTCATCATCTATTTTCGTAAGTGCGTATAAAGATCCATTTTCATATATATGTCTTTTTATTGCATCTCTTTCTTGTTTAATTTGGGCGGATGTAAGAGCTGTTGTACCCCAATTTCTTATGCTTTCTAGATGCCCTGAACTATCGTATCTTTTATACATACCTGGAAATGTTGCTATTTGCATAACTTTTAGCTTTGGAACCTTAGATCTAAAAATTTGCCTATTTGTCTCATTAATCTCATATGATCTGTTTTCCGAATCTGTTCCTTCAATAGGTCCCATAAGGTAATACATTGATGCTGATCCATACTTGTTATCCTCATCATAAAACCCACAATATGTCGCAAAATCGCCAAAACTTGACCCAGCTTTGTATACTGTTTGACCTAAAGTAAGTCCACTAAAAGCAGGAAAACTAGTCCACCCCCCAAATTGTTTCATCTTCATATACGCTACATGATATTCTGCAAAATTATAATTTCCCTTTCCGTTAAGTGTACAGAATGTCTCAAGTGATTTTATGGAAGTATAAAGTGCACACCAACCTGACTGCTTTTGATTTTCAATCCTTATTCCAATTGAATTGGCCAAGCTGAATTTTGAAGGTAAAGCTGTATCCCTTACAATTCTTTCATAATTTGTAGAGTCATTTTGTGTATCTTCCTCCTCATCAACACCCTCAAGTACCGTTTCCTTTTTATTAAAGAATTCATCAAATGACACAAAATACTTTCTTGGAATTACTTCTACCTTTGACTTTTCTTCATCAGATAATTTTAAATATTCCAAATATTCCTCTGTATAAATTGTATTTTCATCATTTTCTTCTGCATATGTTATTCCTGTAAAAGAATATACAGCAAACAATATTGTTACTATAATTGCAATTTTTCTTTTCATATATTACCTCACACTTCTAGTATTAATAAACTTATAATTACTTATATAAGTGTTTATTTACTCAACATTAAAATTTTATAATAAAGCAAAAAAATTGTCAATACATATTGAATTATATATAATAACTTTATGATAGAAAAAATATACTCCATATTATACTTAAAATCAATTTCCTCTATAATACAAAAAGTACATGCAAACATTAATATACTTGCACGTTCTTTTTTATTTATTTAGCAATAGCTGACATTATCTCATAAAAATTATTTTTCTTGTATTCAATAACATCATATTTAACTTCGAATTCCTTAGTTTCTTGAATAAGTATTTCATTTGTTCCATCTTGATTCAAATCAGCAACAAAATTTAAAGAATATACTGGCCAATTTTCAGCATTATTTTTATCACTTATATAATTATATTTTATTATTTTTCTTTTTCCTGTATTACTTACATATATAACAGTACTATATGCTCCTTTTCCCTTATTAACTTCATTTGTAGCAAATATAACATAACCCTTTTCTGTATCTGATATAACTACATCATATACTTCTGTTATTTTAACACTCATATTAAATATCCTATAAAATCCAAGTGACTTTTTTACATCATTAATATAACTCTCATCAATATTACTAACTTTAGAGGCTGGATTCGGCATAGCATTTGTATCTGATGCTACAATTGCAAAATATTCATTCAGTAAATTATCCTTTGATATAGTTGTATACATACTTGCAGTCTTTGAATCTTTATTAATTTTACTTACAGTATATTTTCCCATTTTTCCACTTTTAGAATATGCATCAACTTCAGTATTTTCTCCATTTTTACTATATAGATAATATTTTTCATTAGCAACCCATTTTTTATCATAGGTTGCACCTAATATTAAATTATTAACAATTATTGGAGTGGAATTAGAAGATACATCATCAGATACATTACTAGATGATGAATCTATTTTTTCAAATATAATTTTTTTACTAAACAATGAATAAATAATCACTGCAATACAAACAACTGCAATAATTGATAAAATTACAATTATTACTTTTATTCCTCTCCTTGCTTTTAATTTTTTCTTTGAATATTTTTTCATCATATACCCACCTTTCAAATTTTTGCTTAAGTATTTTATTTTATTTTTTTAATCTCTACTACCTGCTTTTTTAACACACTCATTTTACAAATTCTATCTTTAAAAATAATATTTAAAATTTAATTTCTATAAAGTTGAATAAAAATCATCTTTATTATAATATATTTTTCATAAAAAAGCAAAACATTTCTGACTTTTTCTATAAATGAAGAACAAAATTAGTTACTATTCAGACTATGACTAGTTAAAAACACAAAATTAGTTTTTGTTTATATTATAATATACATAATAAATTTAAGTTTCACCGCTTTTTATTTTTAATCTTTTACATAATAGTGTTTTATAGGTTTTAAGTTATCATCTAATTCATAGCAAATAGGATTTCCTGTTTGTAATTCAAGTTTTATAATATCCTCATCACTAATATTATCTAAATATTTTATAAGTCCCCTAAGACTATTTCCATGTGCTGCAATAATTATTTTTCTTCCATTTTCTAATTCTGGTTTTATATCTGAGTTCCAATACTCTACAACTCTTTTTATTGTATCTAGTAAATTCTCTGTTTTAGGTAGTTCTTCTTCTGAAAGTCCATTATATTTTGGATCATTACCAGGATACCTTTTATCTGATTTATCTAGTTCTGGAGGTCTTACGTCTGTACTTCTTCTCCATAAAAGTACTTGTTTTTCACCATATTTTTCTTTAGTTTCCTCTTTATTTAATCCTTGTAAAGCTCCGTAATGTCTTTCATTTAATTTCCAACTTCTTTTTATTCCAATATTTTCTTCATTCATTTCTTTTAATATATATCGTAAAGTATCCTCTGCTCTTTTTAAAACAGATGTAAATGCTAAATCAAATGAAAATCCCTTTTCCTTTAATACCTTACCAGCTTCTTTAGCCTCAGCTATTCCCTTAGGTGATAATTCCACATCTGTCCATCCAGTAAATTTATTTTCAAGATTCCACATACTTTGACCGTGTCTTACTAACACTAATTTTATCATATTAAATTCCTCCTTTTATCCTAATGCTACATCAAGAATCATCATTAATACAAATCCCACAGCGACTCCAATTGTAGCTATATTTGAGTGATTACCTGCCTGTGATTCAGGTATTAATTCTTCAACTACAACATATATCATAGCTCCTGCTGCAAAAGCTAATAAATATGGCAATACTGGAACAATTATACTAGTAAGTAAAATTGTAATAATAGCTCCTATGGGCTCTACTATACCAGATAGAGTTCCATACAAAAATGCTTTAGATTTTGACATACCTTCACTCTTAAGCGGCATAGAAATAATTGCACCCTCTGGAAAATTTTGAATTGCAATTCCTATAGCAAGAGCAAAAGCTCCTGCCATAGTAATTCCTGTATTTGACATCATAGCACCTGCAAAAGTTACACCTACCGCCATTCCTTCTGGTATGTTATGAAGGGTTACTGCAAAAACAAGCATAGTAGTCTTTTTAAGTTTTGTTTTTATTCCTTCAGGTTTATCACTTTCTAAATGTAGATGTGGTACTAAGCTATCTAGCGCCAACAAGAAAAGAATTCCAAGTAAAAATCCAATTGAAGCAGGAAGCCATGAAATGCCTCCCTGTTCCTTTGTCATATTTATTGCAGGAATTAAAAGTGACCATACAGACGCAGCTATCATAACACCAGATGCAAAACCTAAAAGCACTTTTTCTAATTTATTATTCATTTTATTTTTCATTAAAAATACAGTCATACTTCCAAGTGTTGTTCCAAGAAATGGAATTAATAATCCCCAAAACAAATTCATACTTATCCCCCTTTTAATATTTTTTAATTATTCATTTGCTTTTAAACTTGTTACCATATCGATGTTTTTTACTTTAGTTGCTAAAATTTTATTTACAAAATATGAAACTATAAATGTTCCCAAAGTTGCATATATGTATGATAGTATTTTTATTTTTGCACTAAAATCATAACTATCACCAAGCGCTGCTTTAAAGATATAATCTACCATCATATATCCTAATGGAAGTCCTATTATTATAGCAACAATTGTTATCCAAATATTTTGCATTACAAATATCTTCTTTATTTTTTTATCATCAAAGCCTAATACTTTTAAAGTCGCAAACTGATATCCTTTTTCACTATATGAAAGTATACCAAGGTTATATATTATTACAAACCCAAGAATTACAGATACAACAATTAAAATAACTACCATCATTTTTACTGTTTTTAACATGCTCTGCATTCCTTCTTTTAAATTTGAAATACTTTGAATTACTTTTACACCATCTAATTTTTGAATATTACTAAGATCTAAATTTGTATATATTGAATCTGCTCTATATTTTATTCTTAAAAAATCTGCATAACTTTTTGAAATATTTAAACTTTGACTTTGGGGATCCCTATTAAGTCCTATAATTTTTGTTGTATACCAATCATCATTTCCAAATATATGCCATGTTATACTATCTCCTACATTTAATCCAAGTGTTTTTGATAATTTTTCTGTAATAAATACACCATTATCACCAATATCAATAAACTGCCTGTTATGTCCTGTATATTTTAAATAATCTTTTGCATCATTAATAGTAACTGTATTTGTTTCTTTAGTTCCATCTTTTTTCTTTATTTCTATTCCTAATGTTTCACTTGTTGCATTACCATATTTTTCTGTTAAATTATTAAATTCTTCATCTGTGTAATCATTATCAAGAGAAAGTTTATAACTAAAATTATACAACTTATCAAATTGCCAATCCAAATATGAATTCATTGTATCAAGCATTCCAAAGGCACAAACTATAAGCATAGTACAACCAATAATTCCAACTACACCCATGATTGTTCTTCCTTTGTTTCTTGTAATATCTCTTAAATTCCATCTTACTGAAAGTGATGAATTTTTAAATATACCTTTAGTTGTTATATTAAACCTTCTTTGTTTTACTTTTGGAATTTCTAATCTTAAAGCTTCACTTGCAGGTTCTTTTAATACTTTTCTACAAGATAAATATGTTACGAAACTTATTATAACAACAACTGCCAATGCTAATATATATACAGCTGGTACTAACGCTGTACTATATACTGGTACTTCAAAAAATTCCATTTCCTGTTCTAAGAAAAATCTACCAAGCACAAAATTTCCTACTAATACACCTATTATACTTGCCAAAATACTTATATACATTCCATAGCTTACATAATGAAATACTATTTTTTTATTTTTAAAGCCTAAAGCTTTGAGTGTACCAATCTGAGTCCTTTGTTTTTTTACAAATCTATGCATTGTTGTTACTACAGATAAAATTGCAATTAATAAAAATAACATTGTAAATACAAATGAATATGTACTGCCTTCTTCTATTTCTGAATTGTATGCTTCATAAGATGCACTTGAATTTCTATCAGTTACTGCAATTGCTGCTTCTATATCATTTTCCAACTTAGCCTTTGTATCATTTATTTTATCTAAGTTATCAACATCAACTAATATATTGTTAAATATGTAATAGTCTTCTATATTAAAATTAGGTATAAATTGGTTTATCATATCATTTGATATATCACTTACACGAATCCCTACACTTTTACTTATATTTTCTTTTACTTGGTCATATATATATTCTTTTGGAAACTCATTTATAGATAAATATACGTATCCATAATCTTTATGTGTTGGAAATATCTCAGATTCATTTTTTATACTATATACATGATCTGGTGTATTTATAAGTCCTATTATTTTTTCTTTTATATCATATTTTTGGTATGTAAGTGTGATTTCATCTCCAACTTTAAGTCCAAGATTTTTAGCAAGGTAACTATCTACCCATACCCCATTTTTATCTTTACTAAAATTCTCACCATCTACAACATACATTTTTGATATGCTATTTTCTTCTATAAAATTTGTTTCAAGAGATACATTATCAAAATCTTTCAGTGAGGTTGTTAATGTAAGAACCCTATTTGCATCTTTTACATTTTCCGTATTTTTTACTTTATTTAAGTCATAAGCCTTAAAGTTTTCTCCAGTAAGCCACAAATCCTGTAAATTATTTTCTTCATAATATGTATCTGCACTTTTTTGCATTCCGTCCATATAACTATGAACACCTGCAAAAACAAATACTCCTAAAAATATCATTAGAAAAATGGTTATAAATTGTGACTTGTTTTTCATTATATCCCTAAAAGCTTTTTTTCTTAACATTACCATTTCACCTCATCAATCTTTTTAGGTTCATTGTTTTTTTCTACACTCTCAATCTTTCCATTTTTTACTCTAATTATAGTATCAGCAATTTCTGCAAGTAATGCATTATGAGTTACTATCACAACAGTATTAGCTCCGTTATTTCTATCACATTGTTTCTTTAAAAGTTTTAAAACTTCAACACCTGTCTTAGAATCTAATGCTCCTGTTGGTTCGTCACATAATAATAGTTTTGGATCTTTTGCAATCGCTCTTGCTATAGATACTCTTTGTTGTTCACCTCCAGATAATTGATTTGGAAATTTATTTGCGTGTTCAAGAAGTCCTACATCTTTTAAGGCTTCTTTACTATCTACAGGATTTTTTACTATTTCTTTTACAACATCTACATTTTCTTCAACAGTAAGAGTTGGTAATATGTTATAGAACTGAAATATAAATCCTATATTTTCTGCTCTAAAATTTGTTAATTTCTTTTCATCATAATCTGATATTCTTTCATCTCCTACTTCTATTACTCCTGACGTTGGTGTATCCATCCCACCAATTAAATTAAGGAGTGTTGATTTACCTGCTCCAGATGGTCCAAGTACAACTACAAATTCTCCTTCATTTAATTCAAGGTCAACATTGTCTAGTGCTTTATATTCTTTTTCACCAGTTTTATATACTTTACTTACATTTTTTATTTTAATTATTTTTTTCATTTTTCCTTTCCTCTCTAACATGAAATTAATTTCATATTTTTATACTAATATATTATACTATACTAGAAAAAATGTCAAGAAAATATGAAATATTTTTCATATTTATTGACAATTATTATAAATTAATATATAATACTAAAAAAAGGAGAAAAAATATGCAAAATAGTGAAATAAGACAACCTGTCCAAAAACGTTCAATTGAAAAAAAGGAAAGAATAATAAAAGCAGGGTTTGACCTTATTTGTAAAGATGGCTACCACAATACAAATACTGCAAAAATTGCAAAAGAAGCTGGAGTATCTACTGGTATTGTATATCAATATTTTAAAGACAAACATGATATATTAATTGAGGGAATTAAACTATATTCTAACTCAATATTCTTCCCTATGTTATCCATACCAGACGCATCTTTTAAAAAAGATGATTTAACACATATACTAAAAAAAATGATAAATGCTTTTGTAAAAAACCATAAATTATCAAAAAAGGCTCACGAAGAAATAGTTGCAATGCAGCACTCAGATCCTGAAATTGCAAAACTTTTCTATGAATATGAGATTATGACAACAGAGAAAATAACTAATTTATTACTAAAAAATGATATAAATACAGAAAATTTAAAAGAAAAAGTTCATATAATGATTCACTTAATAGACGATCTTTGTCATGAAATTGTATACCATAAACATAGTGAAATGGACTATGATAAAATGACAGATATAGTTATTGATTGTATAAGAAAAATAATACAGTAGAAAATTTACTACTGTATTATTTTTATCTTTTTATATATTAATATTTAAATTATTATTGATACCTGATATTATTTAGTAATAATATTATACTATATAGTTTTTGTCAAAAGTTATAGAAACTATATTTACAAAAAACTTAGCAGGTGGAGTAACTCCATCTGCTATTTTATTATAAATTATGTTCCTTTTTTTCTTTAACAACTTTCATAGTAGTAAATCCTACAATACTAAATCCAGCTACCATTAATACTATTAACATATCTAGGCTTAAACTTCCACCAGTTACTGGTAATGTTTTTGCCTCATTATACACAGTTGCTTCAAATATTTCTCCATTATCAGTTAATTTAAATGATTTTTCTTTATTGTCAACTATATATTTATCTGGTGCAGATATTTCTCTGTAATAATATTTACCTACTATTAAATCTTGTTTTTCTGCAATACCATCTTTGTTTGTTACTATTGTATCAACAACATTTTTGTTTTCATCTAGTATTTCAAATGTTACTCCTTCTATTGGAGTTTTTGTTCCTTTTTCAAGTTTAATTATTCTTAAAGCCCCTTTTGCTCTATTATTTACAACTGTTTTTTCAATTTTAGTTTCCTTAGATGTTACTGCAAATTCATATTCATTTTCATCAATAACGTAACCTTTTGGTACACTTACTTCTTTGTATGTGTAAGTTCCTATTTGTAAATCTTTAGAAGCTGCTTTACCATTTTCATCTGTTGTTATAGTGTCTACTTTATTTTTGTTTGCATCATAAATTTCAAATTTTACTCCTTTGATTGGTGTATTATTATCGTCAACTTTTATAACATTTAGGTTACCAATTATTCTTTTATTTATAACTTCTCTTTTTACAACTTCATTTTGTTTATTTATTTGGAATTCAAAGATTTCATCATCTTTTACATATCCATCTGGTACTTCTATTTCTTGATAGTAGTATGTTCCTTTATCTAGTTTCTTCGTTGTTGCATATCCACTTTTATCTGTTGTTAATGTTTCTATTACTGTTTTTTTGTCACTTGCTAAAATGTTAAATTTTACTCCTTCTATTGCTACTCTACTATCATCTAGTTTTGTTATTTCTAGTGTTCCTCTTATTTTTTTATTTGTTACTGTTTCTTTTGCTATTTTATTTTCTTCTGTTATTTTAAATTCTTTCATTGTGCTATCTACTATATATCCGTCTGGTGCACTTATTTCTTTGTAATAGTATGTTCCATTTGCCATATTATCTACTTTTAATACTGCTTTTCCATCTTTTCCTGTTGTTATTTTTCCTATTGATTCTTTTTTGCTGTTGTATACTTCAAATGTTACTCCTTCTATTTTTTCCTTTGTATCTTCATCTATTTTTATTATTTCTAGTCCACCTATTATTTTTTCATTTACTGCTTTTATTCTTGCTGTTTCTCCTGTTTTTACTGTTACTGTTTTTGTTTCTGCATTTAATATATATCCTTCTGGTGCACTTATTTCTGTTACTGTATATTTTCCTACTGGTAGTCCTTTTATTGTTATTTTTCCTTCTTTATTTGTTTTTTGTTTTGCTACTTGTTTTCCACTTTCGTCTACTACTTTAAATTCTGCTCCCTCTACACTTGCTCCATTTTGATCTACTTTTACTATTTCTATATTTCCTTCTCTTTTTTCCCACGTAAATTGTTTACTTGCTTCTATATTTTTTTGTTCTAAATCTAAAAATACAAAGTTTTGCATTGAACTTCCTGCTCCGTATAATACTGCTACTTTTTCATTTGCTACTGCTGTTACTTTTAATGTTACATTCTTTGGTGCTGCTGTTTTACTTACTAGTACATATACGTCTTCTCCTGCATTATATTCATTTCTTATGTGATTATCTTTATCTACTACATATGATCCTTCTGGTGCATTTACTAGACTTGTTTTAAATGTTGTATATGTATATCCTGTTACCTTTACCTTAAATGGTCCTATTTTATTCATTTCTACATAACTATCATAGTCTACTTTTCCGTCACTTATGCTTATTGTTGGATTATATGTTGCACTTGCTAATAACTTTGCTGCTACTTGTTTTGCGTTATTTACTACATTCTCATATCCTGCTGCTGGTTGTATTTTTTTTGTTTCAAAGGTATTTCCTTTTGTATATGATGTCCCACTTACTGTTTGCCATACTGCCATTTGCGTTCCTAAATATGCTGCTTCTTTATTCACTGCTCCAAGTTGTTCTGCTGATTTATTTGGATATCCATTTGATATTACTGCAACTAGTTTATTTGATCTTGCTGTTTTTATATACGTAAGTGATGCTCCTGAGTTTGGTGCTCTGTATCCATAATCTATACAATATGCTTGATTTCCTCCTACTGTTGCAATTCCATATTCTGTATATCTATTTAAATTATTATCAAACATCGCTGCTTTATATCCTGCATGTCTATATGGTAAATTTTCTCTTCCCGCTTTCAAAAAAAATGGGTTTAAATCCGCTATCATAAGCGCAAATAATCCTAGAATTACAAATATTTTACTTCTTATATTCTTCATTTTTTTCATCTTCTTTTCCTCCTACTTTTTTCATATATACTAGATCGTTTACCTCTTTATTACTACACTTCTATTATACCACTTTTATTACATTTTGTCAACATTATGTAATCTTTTAAATAACAAATTACACATTTTTAAAGCAAAAAATAATGGATAAGTTATATCTTATCCATTATTTTATAATTAATTTTGTTCTTTTTTTGCTTTAACAACTTTCATTGTAGTAAATCCTGCTACACTAAGTCCTGCAACTATTAGTACTATTAACATATCTAAGCTTAAGCTTCCACCAGTTACTGGTAATGTTTTTGCTTCATTATATACAGTTGCTTCAAATATTTCTCCATTTTCACCAAGTGTAAATGATTTTTCTTTGCTATCAACTATATATTTATCTGGTGCAGATACTTCTCTGTAATAATATTTTCCAAGTACTAAATCTTTACTTCTTGCAATACCATCTTTATCTGTAACAATTGTATCTATAACATTTTTGTCTGCATCTAAAACTTCAAATGTTACTCCTTCGATAGGTGTTTTTGTTGTTTTATCAAGTTTTACGATTTTTAAAGATGCTGCTGATCTCTTATTCTCTACAGTTTTTAATACTTGAGTATTTTTAGCTGTAACTTCAAATTCGTATTCGTTTGAATCCATTACATATTCTTTTGGTGCACTTACTTCTTTATAGTAGTATTTACCTATTAGTAAATCTTTAGATGTAGCTTTACCATTAGAATCTGTTGTTATTGTATCTACTTTTTTATGGTTAGAATCTAATATATCAAATTTTACACCTTTTATTGGATTATTACTATCATCTACTTTTGTAATTTCTATATATCCTCTAACTCTTTCATTTTTAACAGTCTTTTTAATAATTTGGTTTACATTTTTTACTTCAAATTTATATACACTAGTATCCATAATATATTCTTCCGGTGCACTTATTTCTTGATATGTATATATTCCTTTTACTAATGGTTCATTTGAAACTGCAATACCATTTTTGTCAGTTTTAATAGTATCAACTAATTTTCCTTGTTCATCTTTAATTTCAAATACAACACCTTCAACAGGTTGTTTTGCATCATCAACTTTTGTAATTTTAATTGTACCAGTTATTTTTTTGTTTGTTACTGTTTCTTTTATAACTTCATTATTAGTATTTATTTTAAATTTAATTTTTTTATTGTTAAATTCATAGAAGGCTGGTGCTTCTATTTCTTGATAATAATATGTTCCTTTTACTAAGTCTTTTACTTCAGCTTTACCATTTTTATCAGTAGTAACTGTTGTTACAACTTTACCTTTAGAATCTAGTATATTAAATTTAACACCTTCAATTGGAGCTTTAGAGTCTTCATCAATTTTTAAAATTTCAAGATTTCCTTTTACTCTACAATTAATAACCTCTCTTTTTACAACTTCATTTAATTCATTAATTTGAAACTCAAAAATTTCATCATCTTTTACATATCCATCTGGCACTTCTACTTCTTGATAGTAATATGTTCCTTTATCTAATTTTTTAGTTTCAGCATAACCAGTTTTATCTGTAGTTAAAGTTTCTATAACTGTTTTTTTATCGCTTGCTAAAATATTAAATTTAACTCCTTTAATTCCAACTCTAGTATCATCTAATTTTGTAATTTCAAGTTTACCTGTTATTTTTTTATTTATAACTTCTCTTTTTACTACCTCGTTTTGTTTATTTATTTGGAATTCAAAAATTTCATCATCTTTTACATATCCATCTGGCACTTCTATTTCTTGATAGTAGTATGTTCCTTTATCTAGTTTCTTTGTTGTTGCATATCCACTTTTATCTGTTGTTAATGTTTCTATTACTGTTTTTTTGTCACTTGCTAAAATGTTAAATTTTACTCCTTCTATTGCTACTCTACTATCATCTAGTTTTGTTATTTCTAGTGTTCCTCTTATTTTTTTATTTGTTACTGTTTCTTTTGCTATTTTATTTTCTTCTGTTATTTTAAATTCTTTCATTGTGCTATCTACTATATATCCGTCTGGTGCACTTATTTCTTTGTAATAGTATGTTCCATTTGCCATATTATCTACTTTTAATACTGCTTTTCCATCTTTTCCTGTTGTTATTTTTCCTATTGATTCTTTTTTGCTGTTGTATACTTCAAATGTTACTCCTTCTATTTTTTCCTTTGTATCTTCATCTATTTTTATTATTTCTAGTCCACCTATTATTTTTTCATTTACTGCTTTTATTCTTGCTGTTTCTCCTGTTTTTACTGTTACTGTTTTTGTTTCTGCATTTAATATATATCCTTCTGGTGCACTTATTTCTGTTACTGTATATTTTCCTACTGGTAGTCCTTTTATTGTTATTTTTCCTTCTTTATTTGTTTTTTGTTTTGCTACTTGTTTTCCACTTTCGTCTACTACTTTAAATTCTGCTCCCTCTACACTTGCTCCATTTTGATCTACTTTTACTATTTCTATATTTCCTTCTCTTTTTTCCCACGTAAATTGTTTACTTGCTTCTATATTTTTTTGTTCTAAATCTAAAAATACAAAGTTTTGCATTGAACTTCCTGCTCCGTATAATACTGCTACTTTTTCATTTGCTACTGCTGTTACTTTTAATGTTACATTCTTTGGTGCTGCTGTTTTACTTACTAGTACATATACGTCTTCTCCTGCATTATATTCATTTCTTATGTGATTATCTTTATCTACTACATATGATCCTTCTGGTGCATTTACTAGACTTGTTTTAAATGTTGTATATGTATATCCTGTTACCTTTACCTTAAATGGTCCTATTTTATTCATTTCTACATAACTATCATAGTCTACTTTTCCGTCACTTATGCTTATTGTTGGATTATATGTTGCACTTGCTAATAACTTTGCTGCTACTTGTTTTGCGTTATTTACTACATTCTCATATCCTGCTGCTGGTTGTATTTTTTTTGTTTCAAAGGTATTTCCTTTTGTATATGATGTCCCACTTACTGTTTGCCATACTGCCATTTGCGTTCCTAAATATGCTGCTTCTTTATTCACTGCTCCAAGTTGTTCTGCTGATTTATTTGGATATCCATTTGATATTACTGCAACTAGTTTATTTGATCTTGCTGTTTTTATATACGTAAGTGATGCTCCTGAGTTTGGTGCTCTGTATCCATAATCTATACAATATGCTTGATTTCCTCCTACTGTTGCAATTCCATATTCTGTATATCTATTTAAATTATTATCAAACATCGCTGCTTTATATCCTGCATGTCTATATGGTAAATTTTCTCTTCCCGCTTTCAAAAAAAATGGGTTTAAATCCGCTATCATAAGCGCAAATAATCCTAGAATTACAAATATTTTACTTCTTATATTCTTCATTTTTTTCATCTTCTTTTCCTCCTACTTTTTTCATATATATTAGATCTTTTACTTCTTTATTACTACACTTCTATTATATCACTTTTATTACATTTTGTCAATATTTTTATGTAATCTAAATATTAAATTTTATTACTGAACAAGCTCTCCTTTCAAAACAATTCTTGCACTTGCGTTATAATTACATGTTATAAGGGTAATTTCTTTTTTATCAGAATTGTTAATAACCTCTATACTTGTTGGCGTTACAGTCTGTTTAGATGTAATTTTATATACATATGTATCTGTTTTTGTTGTAACTTTTACCTCGTCTCCTATATTTACTTTATTTAAATTTCTAAATATTTCTGTATATATGTTATTATGAGCTGCAACACTAAAATTACCTACTTGCCCTGGCATAGCAGCTCCTTTAAACATTCCTATATAATTTTTTAATGTTTGGTTGTCCGTTCCTTCTTTTACAATTCCCTTTATACCTTGAGATGGAATCTGTAATACAGCAATAGAATTTCCTGTTACAGTTACGTTATCATCTGTTTTTTGTGTATCACCTGATGCTGCGTTTCCTGTTCCACCTGCCTCACCATTAAATTCAACATTAATCAAAGTTTGTATTTCTTTTTCCTGTTTTTTATCCCTAATCCAATTTTTTATAAAAATCGCACCTGTTGATACAACTATTATAAATAGTACTAAAATAATAATTTCTTTTTTCTTTACCTTCATATTATCTACCTCTTTACACATAAATATATTTTAACACATATAAACAATCAAGTCAATAAATATATCCTTTTTGTTTATATTATTATTTTTATTTTTAAGTTATTTTGTTTACATATTTTTGAAATGTAATTGACATTTTTACATTAAAATTATATAATATAGTCATAATTTTACATTTTTTTCATATTTAGATATGAAAAAACATAACTTTTGTGAATAGGAGAAACAAAAATGATTATATTTAATTTCATAATCTCATTAATTATAATATTAATAATATATTTTTTAATATCAACTACTACAAAATATTTACTAAAAATTTTCAACAACTATGAATATAAAAGCTATTATTTATTACTTCCAACTTTTCTTTCAATGGGTAGCTGGAGCATATGCTTTTTAATATGGTACTATATAGTAACATACATTCTAAATGTTGATATTATTGAAGTGATTATTTCCTTTATAGTAAAGGAACCACAAATTCCTCAAAATGTATTAGCTTTTTCCTTTATCACTCTTGTTAGTTGCCTAATTATTCAAAGCTTTGCAATATTAACGGTAAACTTAGATTATAAAAAAATAACTGGAAACACAAGATTTACATTAAAAAAAATATTTAAAATAAAAGAAGTTACAAACAAAAAGTTAGTACTAAAAGATGAACCTGATAAATTTAATTTTATAACCGCTTTTTTCATAAGCTTACTTACATTTTTAATTATTTGTATAATGATTTTCATATTATTTTTTATAGGATATATAATTAGCAGAAATATATTTGAACAAAAGTGACTTCGTCACTCACCACTAACTACTTTTTTTGTAGTTAGTGGTATTTTTAAAGATGTTGTATTTAAGTTTCCACCTATC